>WLWE01001123.1_pt1 | contig 20911 bp, 31 predicted proteins | sample 6718301 | NCBI WGS metagenome assembly WLWE01 (sample SAMN12718691, study PRJNA515312) | sponge metagenome | isolation source: marine sponge | host: Mycale hentscheli | place: New Zealand: South Island, Marlborough, Capsize Point | collected 2003-05-01 | reverse complement strand
GAACTGCATGGATTGACAGGGGCATTTTTGATTTCCCTTTTGCAGCAAACGCTGACGGTTATATTTATGAGCATGAAATCGGATTTGACGATGGTACAACTAATCCAACCACACCAATTAATGCCTTCATACAGTCTAGCCCTATAGATATAGGCGATGGTGAGCAGTTCATGCTGCTCCGTAAGATGATACCTGATGTAGATTTTAGAGATTCTACTGCTGTACTTCCTGATGTAAATATAACACTAGATGTAAAAAACGCTCCAGATGGTACTTATTCTAAAACAGAAACAGATGCGTTTGTAAAAACACAAGCTGCTGCTGTGGATGCAAGAACCGAACAATTGTACTTTAGATTGCGTGGTAGACAAATGCGTTTTAAAATTGAGTCAGAAGATCTTGGTGTAACATGGCGTTTAGGCTCTCCGCGTTTAGATATAAGACCTGATGGGAGAAGATAATGTCTAGACGTTTATCCCGTCCATATTTTCCTATACCTCCAGACGAATATCAAAGGACGTATTTTAGCGAAGTTATTCGTGCGTTTTCTGTATTTCTAGAACAAATTCAAAACCCTGGTGACGTAAGGGCAACAGATATAACTATAACTAATTTACCTACTGATGATAGTGGACTAGAAAATGGAGGATTATTTAGTCATAATGGCATTGTTAGAGTCCCATTAACCCATTCGGCTTTTCTTCGTGGATCTCAAGGCACAGGAACAGTTGGATCAGTAACAGTGAGTACGACATGAGCGATGATGAACATATTATAGTAATAGGCGATGGTTCTAGATTTAGACCGTCAACATCTGTAGATAGGTTACAGTGTCATCACTGTGATAACGTGGTAGACACACCAGAAGAGGTTGCCTCATACCCAGATGGAACTTGTCCTGACTGTGGAAAATCTTGGACAGCAGAAACCAAACGGCACACGGCTATCACTGTGACCGCACCAGAGGCTATATCAGGAGAAACCTGATATGGACCCAGTATCTTGTGTTGCTCTAGCGACAGGAGCATTTAAAGCTTTAAAAGGTGCCGTTGCAGCAGGGCGCGATTTTCAAGATATGACTAGCCAATTGTCTACTTGGGGCAAGGCTTTCAGTGATTTTAATGAAATAGAAAAGCGAGAAAAAGATCCGCCATTTTGGAAGAAGACGTTTAAAGGTTCTGATGAGGAAACAGCGATTGAGATTTTTGCCAATAAAAAAAAGATGGAGCAAATGAGAAATGAAATTAAGGATCATATTTCTTGGACATACGGACCTAGTGCATGGAAAGAAGTTTTGCAGATAGAGGCGCAAATGAGAAAACAAAGAAAAGACGAGCTTTACCGAAAGCAAGAGCAAATAGACGCTGTGATTAATTTTGCAATAGGATTTGTTATATTTGGCATTGGTGCTGCTCTATTGTTTGGGTTGTTTTATTTTTGGGGAAGTAAGCAAGGTAGGTGGTAATGAAATTAGTATTAACTGTTTTGTTTTTAATGTTTGTAGCAACATCTCCATTTTTATATATGCTTTTTGGGAGTATTTAAATGTGGGTTTTACTTTGGGTTCAATTAACAACTAGCACAGCTAGTGGTAATGAATTTGAACATTATCACGTAGGAAGTTATACTAAACAAGAGGTGTGCGAATTAGCAAAAGAAGAGGCTGAAGTTCTTGTAACGAACGAAAAATCAAAAATAGTGTGCATTAAAATAGAGTTGTGATACTCAGGGAATTTCGTGGAAAATACATAATATATGACAAATTTGGTAAAGTTGTTATAATCACGCGGGAAAAAAGAATAGCGATTGCGTATGCGAGGGCGAATAAATGACAGAGTTTGATAAGGCTGATACCAATAACAACGGTGTTATAGAACGAGCTGAGTGGAATAAAATAGCCTTAGAAGACCGTCGATTAGAAATGATTGATCGTGATCTCAAGCGTAATGCAGAACGTAGATTCACTGGTTTTGCTTTGATGGGGATGTTAATCTACCCGTTTATTATCTTGCTTGCCTCAGTTCTTGGATTTGACAAAGCGGCAAGTTTAATAACAGATATTGCAAGTGTATATGTCATAGCGGCTTCTGGAGTGGTCGCAGCTTTTATGGGGTTCAATGCTTATTCAGCAAAGGCAGAAAGTAAGAAAACAAGCATTCAGATGGAGGGAGACTGATGATTGATTTATTAGGAAAACTGGTCGGTCCAGTTAGTAATATTCTTGACAAGGTAGTTGAGGATAAAGATCAAAAAGCTAAATTAGCCCACGAAATTGCAACAATGGCTGAGAAAAACTCTCAAGCCCTTATGATGCAACAATTAAAAATTTTGCAAGCTGATGCGCAAGGCAATTGGTTTCAGGCATCGTGGCGACCCCTTATTGGATGGATCGCAGGTATATCGCTTGGTATAAATTACATGATCGCCCCAATTGCTTTGGGATTTGGTTTTGAAATACCACAAGCCGATATGTCAGTAATGATGCCATTATTGCTTGGCATGCTTGGAATTGGAGGAATGAGGTCGTTTGATAAGTTTAACAAAACGGATAGTAAAAAATGAAATACATGAAAGATATTGTAGTATTAGTGCTTGCCGTAGGACTCATGGGTATACTTGGTTTGATTGTCTACGATGAATTTAAGATGGCTAATGAACACGGTGGTGAGTTAGACGAGAACATTATAGGTTTACTGCAAATGTCAATGACGGGTGTAATCGGAGTTGTTGGTGGCTATATAGGTGGCAAATCTAATGGCTGATATGAAAATACCAGTAGCCTTAGTTTTTGCTATGGCTGTGCAATTAGTTGGCTTAGTGTGGTACATAAGCAACATCGTCCACGACATAGAACATCTACAAGGCCAAGTTTCCGCGCAACAAGATATTATTAATTTATTGAATGATGATGTAAATGATCTTTGGGTATTCTGTACTTTTACTGAAAACAAATGGGCAGAAGCCTACATAGACGATATGGTGTATGAACGTGTTTGTGGATCAAAAGAGGTTGAAAATTAGTGTATACTTATTTTGTTTCTAAAATAGATAGAGTTGTTGATGGTGACACAGTTGATGTTATCATTGATCTTGGCTTTGATCTTACAAAGAAAGAACGTGTCAGACTTGCAGGCATAGATACTCCTGAAAGCCGCACGAGAGATTTAGAAGAGAAAGCTATGGGTCTTGAGGCCAAGGATCATCTTGTAGATTTGCTAGAACACTCTGAACGTCTAATCGTAAAGACTGAAAAAGATGGTAAGTACGGTAGAATGCTCGGATGGTTTTACCGCAACGAAGAGGCTAAATACTCAATCAATGAAGTGATGATAGAGCAAGGTTTTGCTTGGGAATATGATGGTGGTACAAAAGAAAAAGATTTACAGACGTTAAAAGATAGAAGGAAAGCTCCAAATGAGTGAAGCATTAAAGACATTACAGGAAAAGATAGGATCTTCACCTGATGGTTCATTTGGCCCCAATACTGCAAAGAAGATTTGTGACCATTACGCTTTAAATCCAGAGCGCGGATCTCATTTTCTTGGGCAGCTTGTACACGAGAGTGGTACGTTTCGTTATACAGAAGAGAACCTAAACTATAGCACTAAGTCTATATTGGCAGTGTTTGGTAAATACTTTGACTCAGAAAGTGAAGCCGAAAGCTGTTCTCGCAACCCCCAGGCACTAGCAGATCGTGTTTATGGTGGTCGTATGGGTAATGATGGACAGGGCTATCTGTGGCGTGGTCGAGGATTTTTACAATGTACTGGCAAAAACAACTACTCTCAGTTTGCGGCTGATATGGACTTGCCTGAAGTGATGAAAGATCCTGATCTCATGGCTTCAAAGTTCCCTATGGAAAGCGCCATATGGTTCTTTCACAGAAACAAATTGTGGGCTATATGTGATGAAGGTGTTAATGATGATACAATCAAACGTCTTACTAAACGTATTAACGGTGGTTATAACGGATTAAAGCACAGAAAAGAAGAAACTAAGAAGATTTATGAGTGGCTAAGATAAATTAAGAGTGGCACTTTGAAATTAGGAAATAGTATGCTAAAAATATATAAACTGCTTTGGATATCTTAAAATATGTCTTTTTTTGCAAATTTATTAGGTAATTATATTACTGGTAGGATTCTTGGGGGCAAAAAAGGCGGTAACATTGCTGCTCTCGGCACAGCAGTTCCGTTTTTACTTCAACAGGGACTTGGTTCAGACGGATTTAGTTTAGACAGTTTGTTTGGTGGTGGGAAACAGTCAGACCCTGTTGCAAAAGCCGTTACTAATATGACAAAAGTTCCGATGAGCGGTCCTAAATCGAGTGAGGTAGCTCAAATATCTAAAGTTGCAGATGCTGTAACTTCTAAAGCAGGAATTTCTCCTGTATTTCAACAGGGCGAAGGAACACTTGGTTACTCTAAATTTCTTATAGATGCGGGTCTTGTTGATCCAAATAGCAAAATAGCAGACCTTTTAAACTCTAGAGTTGGAGAAGCCCTAGCAACATCACTTGTATCAGGTTTAGGTTCCAAATTATTTGATAGTGGTGGTGGATCTTCAGGATCGGTAAGCAGACCATTTGGTGGTGAAGGCGATATCAAAATTAATATACCGAACAAATATGCGGCGGGTGGTTATATTGATGACCAATATTTTCCAAGGCGTAATGGCGGTATCATGCCATCTGAGGGTTCAGGTCAAAAAGATGATGTTCCTGCTATGCTCATGGCGGGTGAATTTGTGCTAACGAAAGACGCTGTAAAAGGTCTTGGTAATGGCGATTCAAATCGCGGCATTGAAAAAGCTTATTCGATGATGAACAAGTTAGAAAATAAGGCGGATAATTATGTCTAATGAAGAAGCCACTGAAATAATAAACAGACAGGTACAAGAACAACGCCGCCCAGAATACATTGAGCGTTTAGAAAAGGCACTTCTTGGTGGTATCTTTGGCACTGAAGATTCCGCAGGAGTATTACAAGACGGTCTTCTTCAAGATCCTAATTTATTTCGCGTAGCACCTTATCAAATGGCGGGTCAAATGGGTCGTGACCCTGAAACAGGAGCGATTACAGGTCTTGGATTAGAAACTTTTGCTACTCAGGCATTAATGCAAGATTCTAATAATGATGGCATTCCAGATTTTATGGGTCGGTATACTCCCTATTTTGAAACAGCGGGAGGTGCGGCTACAGGTGGGTTAGAATCTCTACGGCGTGGTCTTGGCACTGTAGGAGAGGCAAAGACATTCTTTGGCCCTGCGGCACAGTATGTTTCGGGTGGTCGTGGTATGTATGATCCATCACAGTATGTTTCATCATATATGTCTCCATATACCTCAGAAGTTATTGATGAAGTAGAAAAAGATATTGAGCGTCAAGGTAATGTTGCGCGGCAAAGAGCATCAGCAGAGGCTGTAGGTCGTGGTGCATTTGGAGGTTCAAGACAAGGTATTCAAGCAGCAGAGATTGAACGTAATATTCAAGACGCTAAAGCAAAGGCAACTGCTGATCTTAGATCTAGAAGTTATGACCAAGCTCTTGCCGCATCGCAGCAAGCGTATCAACAAGGCGCTACTAGAGAGTTAGAAGCGGGTCGATTGATGGGTGGCCTTGGTCAATCTGTTGGTCAACTTGGAACACAGTTTGGTAGTCTTGGGGGTCAATATGGTTCCCTAGCAGGCACAACCGCAGATATTGGTCGTGTGTACTCAGCATTACAGCCTGCGGATCTTGCGTTTATGACAGGCGTAGGCGAAAATGAACGTGCGTATCGTCAGCAAATGATAGATACAGCAAGACAAGAATATCAACGTCCAACAGAGCAAGCGTTGTTGCCATATCAGTTTGGCTATGGTGCGCTTACAGGTACACCTTCAGCGGGAGTTTATTCACAAACTCAGGCAGCTTATGCGCCTCCTGCTAACCCATTCCTCTCTGGTCTTGGGGCTTACACAACGCTTCAGGGCATCAACCAAGCATAATAAGAGGGCATAAGATGGCTAAACCTACACTTTCACTTGATCCTTTCAACATGGAGCTAATGAAGCGTGGCGTAGGTGGGGTTCCTATGACTAGAAAAGAAGCAGTGATTGCTAGAAGTGGTGGCATTGAAAAGCCAGATAACCCTGCTACTTTAATTGATAATCTACAAAGAGGTTTGAATAGTTTCTATCAAACTATACAGGCAGGTGGCCTCAGTCAACAAAATCAACCGTATAAAGTAGGTGACTCACCATTATCTAAACAATCATCTGTTGGTATAGAACAAGAAGATATTTTTACACCAAGCCCAGAGATAGCTACACAGCCTAGAGTAAACTTTGATGAAATTGCCAAAGCAGCAATAGAAGAAAAAAAACAAAATCAAGAAGACTTTAGAAAAACAGAAGCTGCTCTTGTAGAGATGCAGGGTGGATTGAAGTCACAACCAGTTGTAGGTCAAGGACAAGATAATAATCCAAATGCATCGGGTGTAGAAGAAAAAGATCCTGAAGTTCGTGCATTTATGGCAGGCATGGATGAGTTTATAAATGCTGCTAGGGGTGCCGCTCCAAATGCTCCACCCGTACAAGACATAGAGGATTACAAAAAAGTTTTTGCAGAAGCTACAGGTTTAGACATTAGTGGTAAACCAGACAAAAGTTCGGCTTTGATGTCTCTTGGTCTTGCGCTTATGCAAAATCGAGCGGGAAGTGGTTTTAACGTAGGAAATATATTAAGAGCAGTTGGTCAGGCGGGTGAAAAAGCTCTTCCTGAACTTCAAGCAGCTAGAAAAGAAGCCAAAGCAAACGCCGCTGCTGCGGGTAAATATGCTTTAGAAATGAGATCATCAGACCAAGCAAAAGCAAGGGCAGCGCAAGAAAAAGCTATGCAGAGAGGTAAGTATTACATTATGCCGAAAGCAGAAGGCATTAGTGGATTTTTGTCTGTAATGGATGAAGCAAGACCAGAATATTTAAATGTAACTGAATTAAACGCTTTAATTACAGATCCAGAGTTTTCTCAAAAATACGATTTAATTACTGAAGAAAGTTTCAGTGGTTTAGCTGATAAAGTTTTAGATTCAGGTGAAGCCGCAGAACTTTTTTCAAACACAAAATCTGATATTGTTTTATTTTCTGGAGACAATGTTGATAGCATGTTTAACTTTAAAGTTAATGATGTAAATCCAAATCTTCCTGAAGGAAAATCTCCTAAATTCGCCAAAATGTCAAACCCTGGACAAGCGGAACAAATTTATACTGCTTTAGGTGATGCGCTACAGGATATAAATAAATTTGAAGAAACTTTTGCAGGAGCTATTGCAAATATTGATGAAGATGGAGCAACTTTACAAGCTCAAGCTACAAATTTTTTAATTCAAGCTGCTGATAGATTGGGTATAGAAGTTGATGCAAATACACCCACAGCGGGTTTGAAAAAATTTGTTACTAAATTACAAGCTCAAAATGCTGCTGAAATATTAGGAGAAGCAGGTAAAACTCTTTCTGATAAAGACAGGCAGCTTGTGGCAGAGATTGTAGGTGATTTGCCAGGTCTTCTAAGTGGATCTCCAGATGTATTAAGGACAAAACTTTTAGAATTAAAAACACAAGTGCTTGATAATAAAAGAAGAGAAATACTTAGGGCTTTTCAAACAATGGACAACTATAGCCGCTCTAGCACAGTAGAATTGTGGGGTGATTCTGATTGGTCAGATGATGATGAAAAAGAACTTATCAAATTAAGAAAAACTCAAGGGGTTGATTCTTAATGGACAAAAGACAAGAGCTTATAATCCGTAGAATGCTTCAGCAAGGCGGATTAAGTAAAAATCAAGAATTAACTCTTAGGAGAGCTATTGAAGGTGAAATAGATCCTTCTGATGCAATTGATTCTGCAAACATACAATTTTTAAAACCTAGAAAAAGTTTTGATGAATTAGTTGCGGAAAAACGTAATATATCCCCCGAAGAAGAAATAAAATTTGATAGAAAAACAGGTATAAAAGATACAAAACTACGCTCTGCATTAGGAGCAGCCGAAAATAAAGAAGAAGAAGAAAGTATTCTTTATAAATTTGGTTTGACAAAATCTGATTTTGTTCGGGATAAACGAGGCAACTTAGCTCTTACTCCAGACGGTGCTACTAAATTTGGCGTAAAAACAGATCGTAACATCGTAATTGATGAAGAGGGTTTTAGCCGTTATGATTTAGCGGATTTGACCGCTATAGCTCCAGAATTTAGTGGGGCAGTTGCGGGTGCTATTGCAGGACAAACACTTATTCCTATTCCAATTCTTGGCGCAATGATTGGCGCAGGTTTAGGCGGTGCAGGCGGCTCTTTACTTGAAGAAGGAATAGAAGGATTAGCGGGTGTTTCTAAGCAAACCGCAGGAGAAATAGCTAAAGATGCAGCGATAGAAGGAGGAATATCGGCTCTTGGTGAAGGTGTTGTGAGTATTCTTGGTCAAGGTTTTAATATTCTTCGTAGGGGTCAAAAAAGTGGTGCCGATGATGATACAATTCGCGCTGTTGGCATGGGAAGAGAAGAATTTGGCATAACCGCAGACCCAGGCAGATCTGGATTTAACCCTATTCTATCAAGAGCTTTTGCCACTGGAGAAAAAATATTTGGCGGATCTCCTAGAACTTTTAAAAACAATCAAGCTATTCAAAAAGTTTTAACAGAATTTAGAGATGCTGCGGGTGAAATCGACCCAAATGGATTAGGTGCCGCTTTATTTACAGCGAGAGAGGGTGGCAAAAAATTTGTTAGTGATGGCGTGGTTGATGCTCAAAAAAAAGTTTTATCACAATTTAAATCAGTAGCAGATGATTTAGGTAGAGCCTCTAAAGACGGTATAGAAAACGTAAATGAAGATTTATACAATGCTTGGAAGAATGCTTACAAAGATTTTGAAAGTCTAGCAGGAGCACAATTTTCATCAATAGATGAGGCTGTTAAAAGTGCCGCAGGTGACGCAAACATTATACCAATAAAAGATATAAAATCTTTTGCTAAGACAAATCAAGATAGATTTAGAGGATCTGTTTTAACAGATAGCACAGGCACAACAGTAACTGCTTTAAGTAGTTTAAATTCTTTAGGTCGTGGAAATAAAGCTTCTTTTGCGCAGCTTTATAATGCGCGTAAAAGTTTAAATGATTTTATTTCAATGAATCCAAAAGACACCACTCTTCAAAGATATGGTGGTGATCTATTAAAGATAATAGATAATAAATTAGAATATTCCAATATAGAAGATATTGTAGCAAATGCAGGTAAAACTCTTGATGATGCAGGGCGTGAATCAATTTTAAATGCTGCTGAAGCCATACCTAAAGCCCGTCAGTTTTATAGAGAGGGCATGACAAGATGGGGAGAGGTTTCAAAGACTTCTAATTTAAATTCAATCCGTAGAGAGCTTAGAGATTTAGGAAGAGCAAACCCCGCAGGTATGATGAATCGACTTGTTAAAAACAACGATTCTGAAACTCTTAAAAGAGCTAAAAATATGCTTGGAAAAGAGTGGGAGCCTTTAAGATCAAGAATAGCGGGAGAGTGGATCAGAGATAATATTGGAAGATCTATAAATGAAATTAACCCGAACAATTTTAGTGCTACTACATTTTTAACTAAAGTAGATAATTTAGGAGTGGCGGGTGATGAATTATTTGGAGAAGCTACTTACAAAAGTTTAAAAAACTTAGCCCGACAAATGCAAGCAACTAACCTGAAAGATACCAGCGAGGGCGTTCTAAGCCGAATAAATGCTCTAGTTGATGCTGATGAACCCACAATTGGCTTGTTAAAAGATCTACAAAAAACACAAAAAGAAGCGTATGAATTTGAAAAAGATAGAGTATTAAGAAAATTAGATAGCGGTGATTTAGACGAAGTTGCTGCTGCAAATTTAATTACAAGTCCAAGCACAAGCCCTACAACCATAAGAAAACTTTACAAATTTTTTGGAGATCCAGAGGCCCATGAAAAGTTGCGTGGTGTCTATATGGAAAATTTAGTTGGGGATTTTGGTGAAAAATTCGTTTCAGAACCTGGAAAAATGACTGAGTTTGGAACAAGATTAATTAGGGAAGCTGATTCAGGTCGTTTGAAAGAATTATTTGGTGAGCAAATGGCGGGAAGAATGAAAAAGTTTGGAGAGACACTTACTTTTAACGCCAAAACTGCTGATGGTGGCGGTTTGGTAGCGGCTCATGTGGCTATGTCTCCCCTGCAAAACCTAGATAAACTCGCAAAGTTTGGACTAATCACTCGTATGTTTTCTACAGATTTATTCTATAAGAACATAGATGAACAATACCGAGCTTTAACTGGCAGAGCCAGTATAAGAGATAAAGCTAATATATTTGGCAGATTGTTAGCAGATGCAATTTCAAAATCAGTGGCACAAGCAGGAGCACAAACATTTGAAGAATCTGTTTCTAGCGCAAAAGAAACTGCTGAAAACTTGATACAAAGCACAATTGATGAAAATCCTCAAAAACAAAAAGCACCTGTTCCTATGAGAACACCAGTTCCTACTGTTTTACCTGCATTGAACTTATCTCCCACTCCTGTTGCTACTCCTAGTCAGCCTCAAGATATATTATCTCAAATAAGACAAAGAGCGGTCCAAAAAAGAAACATTCGACAGAGAGCAAAAGAAAACCCCGCAATAGCATCAACACTCTTGGGGGGTCTTGGTAGCGCAGGTCTTCTCTAGTCCTCTATAACCGCTGAGATTCCTCCGACCATTGCTCTAGCAACTGGTGGTGGAGTCTTTTGAAGACCCTGACTTCTGTATTCTTCATCAACAAGCAAAGACAATTGCTGTGATATGTTTCGTCTTTCTTTATTTGCGATCTGTACGATCTTGTCATAAGTGTCTACATTGACACCTATAGACTTGTATTTAGATGGTTTAGGCACTAGCATAACTCCCACAATGTACTCAAAACCAACATATAATCCCAAACTAAAAAGGTCAAGACCCAAGTACGGTAATAAGAAAACTGTGGTTGATGGGATAAAGTTTGATTCTAAATGGGAATCACAACGGTATCTTTATTTAAAATCTTTAGAAAAAGCAGAACGAATTAAAAATCTTATTTTGCAACCCAAGTTTCTTATTACTGTGAACGGACAAAAGATTTGTGCATACATAGCAGATTTTGAATATGATAAAGAACATGCAAGCGGTGAGTGGGAACATATTATCGAAGATGCAAAAGGCATGGAAACCCCTGAATTTAAACTAAAAAAGAAGCTTATGAAAGCTGTTCATAATATTGATATCTATCTTTCTAAAAAAAATAGTTGACATAGATCCCATACTTTTCTAAGTTGAAATCTCTAGAACTAAAGAAAGTATTATTATGGACAGTATAAAACTGCTCAGTGAAAGAGATGAACTCAAAGAGCATATTGATATGCTCAGGGGTGAACTCAAGGATCTTGAAGAGCAAATCAAAGACACTTTTTATACCCAGGCTCGTGATGCGTTACGGGCAGACGGTAAAGATTTTGGCACCACACATATGATTGCAGGTAATCAAAAGCTTAAAGCAAAGGTTACTAAGAAGGTTGTGTGGAATCAGGATGAATTAGGCTGTGTATTGGAGGCAATGGCTCCAGAAGACGCACAGCACTATGGGAAGCTTACGATTACAGTTGATGAGCGTAAGTATACAGCAGCACCACCCGCTATCAAATCGTTACTTGAACCTTGCCGTAGCGTTGAAGTTGGTGGATTTACAGTAGAAGTGGATAATTAATATGAGTTTACAAATTATTTCTGCTGAACAGCGTCTTGCGGAAAAGCGTGGTCACAAGGTTGTGGTCTGCGGTGCAAGCGGTGTAGGCAAAACAACTTTGGCTAGAACATTAGAGCCACACTCGACACTATTTATGGATTTGGAAGCAGGGGATGCAGCAATCGAAGGATATGAGATTGATGTTATTCGTCCTCAAACATGGATAGATTGTCGTGACTTTGCTTGTTATTTAGGAGGTCCAAACCCTTCTTTGGCAGAAGATCAACCATATAGTGAAGCGCATTATCAATTAGTGTGTCAGTATTTTGGTGATCCAGAACAGACAATCAATAAGTATGAAACTCTGTTCATTGATTCAATTACGGTTGCAGGGCGATTGTGTTTTCAATGGTGTACGCAGCAACCAGATTCAAGGTCTGATAGAACAGGCAAACTTGATACTCGTGCAGCTTATGGTTTGCATGGGCGCGAAATGATGGGGTGGCTTACACAGCTACAACACATTCGCTCAAAGAATGTAATCTTTGTTGGGATTTTAGATGAAGTTACCGACGATTATGGACGCAAGCAATATGCGTTGCAAATCGAAGGGTCTAAAACTGGCAGAGAATTACCAGGGATCGTAGATGAAGTGATCACGATGGCTGTTATGGCGGGAGACAACGGCCCTTATCGTGCCTTCATCTGCGGTGCCTTAAATGAATGGGGCTATCCTGCAAAGGATCGTTCTGGTAGGCTTGATACACTTGAAGAGCCACATCTTGGTAAACTATTAAATAAAATGAGTGTTGGAGCACCACAGGCGGAAAGGCCACTTAATTTTGTAGATCCAAACACTCAGCATTCTAGCGAAGGAGAATTAGAAAATGCTTAATCTAAATAATGCAAACGTATCAGATGCTCCACAAATGGAGCGAACATTAATTCCTGCGGGTACAGTATGTCGTGCAGTTGTAAATGTTAAACTTGGTGACATGGAAATTCCAGAGTTTGGAACAGGTCAGTGGTTTAAGAAATCTCAAACATCTAAAGCAAAATGGATGGAGTTGGAGTTTACTGTCATTGGCGGTGAGCATGACAAACGTAAGTTCTGGGACAAAATCTTTGTCGATGGCGACAAGATGAGTCCAAACGGCATTCCAGTAACTAAAGAGATTGGTTTGTCTACTCTTAGAATGATTATAGAAAGTGCATTTAATATCGTTCCAACCGATACTTCAGCCGAAGCACAGGCTCGTAGACAGATCTCAGGAGTAAATGACTTGAATGGTATGGAGATTTGCGCTAAAGTTGGAATTGATAAAGGCACAAATGGATATGCGGATAAGAATAAGTTAACCGCAGCCATGACACCTAACCAAAAGGATTTTATCCCTTCTGGTCAAGCGCCAATGTCTCAGACACCTGCTTCAAGTCAGCAGATGGCGCAACCACAGCAACAGGCACAGCCCGTAGCTAGTGGTGCAGTACCAAGTTGGGCTAATCGCTAATCTAGCGGCACAGGTTTACTTCACCTGCTAGACCACCGAAGGGGAGCGGTGGGCCAAATACTCCCCCTCTTTTCTAGACAAATGGAGTCCCCAACATGTTACTGCGCCCTTATCAAGAGGCCGCTGTTAGTGATGCGTGTAAGGCATTAGATAAACACGGTAATACAATTGTTGTAGCACCTACTGGAGCAGGTAAGACGATTATGCTCTCCGCGCTCGTAGGTGAACGCTACAAAGACGGTAAAAAGATTTTGGTGATGCAACACCGCGATGAACTTGTAGATCAAAACAAGTCCAAGTTTGAACGCATCAACCCATATATTACAACAAGTATTGTGAATGGCACAGTTAAGAATTGGGATGGTAATACAATCTTCTCAATGGTGCAGACAATCTCACGCGAGAGAAACCTAAGAGATCGCCCAAAATTTGATATGGTTGTTGTGGATGAAAGCCACCATGCAGCAGCCGATACATACTTAAAAGTTATTAACGCGGTAAAAGATGACAATCCAAACGCAGAGATTGTTGGCTTTACTGCAACACCGAATCGTGGCGATGGCAAAGGGCTACGCAGCGTTTTCAATAATTGCTCACATCAGATCGAAATCACAACATTAATTCGTGAAGGATTTTTGGTTTCACCTAAATCATACGTCATTGATTGTGGTGTAGGCGAACAGCTTAATAACGTATCTCGTAGAGGTAACGACTTTGACATGGAGCAAGTCGAAGCCATTATGAACCACAAAGTCATCAATGAAAAAGTTGTAACAGAGTGGATAGATCGTGCAGATGGACGTAAGACAGTTGTGTTTTGTAGCACAGTTAAACATGCAGAAGATTTATTAGAATCTTTTATAGAGCATGAGGTTGATGCCAAGCTTGTAACTGGCGAGACACCAAAGGATGAAAGAGCCGAAACACTACATGAGCTTGCCTGTGGTGATCTTAAAGTAGTTGTGAACGTATCAGTATTGACTGAGGGCTTTGACGCTCCTGCCGTGTCTTGTATCGTTCTTATGAGGCCATGTTCACAAAAGGGTACGATGGTTCAAATGATTGGTCGTGGTTTACGCACGATTGATCCAGAAGAGTTCCCTGGCATTGTCAAAACAGATTGTTTAGTTCTTGATTTTGGTACGAGTGTTCTTACGCACGGATCGCTTGAAGACTCAGTTAATCTTGATGATCGTGAAAAAGGTGAGGCACCCTTAAAAGAATGTCCAGAGTGCGAGTCTTTTATTCCTATGGGTTCTCAGGAGTGTCCAATATGTGGACATCTCTTTGAGTCCGAAAAAGAAGAGAAGGAAGAACTATCTGCATTTACCATGACGGAATACGATTTGATGCAAATGTCACCGTTTCGTTGGATTGATTTGTTTGGTGATGGCAGCTTGCGTATGGCTATGGGATTTGAGGGCTTTGTCGGGGTTGCAAACACATCGGGGTTATCTATCTCTTTTGGTAGGACAAAAAGTGGGAGAGTGCAGCTTAAAGTCCTTGCCGTAGGCGGTAGCGCACAGGCTACAGCAGCCGCAGATGATTTCTTGCGTGAGATAGAAGATGGCAGTGCCGCCAAGAAAACAAAGAGATGGCTAGATCAGAGAGCCACAGAGAAACAAATTGAGCATTTACGAAAGCAAGGTATTGAAGTTGGTTTAATGGACTTCTCATGGACTAAATACAGAGCCGCATGCATGCTTAATTTCATGTGGAATAAAACAGTAATTGAACAAGCAGTGGAGAAATACCTATGATACGTTGGGCAGTTTATGATGATGGTTTAAGAGTTTGGGACAATGGCAAACTTATTGCAGTTCTCCCAACATCTGATTTTAAATACATTTTGTCTGATTTGGCGTTATGGTTAAGACATAACGATAAAGAGAGGCAAGAGGATGGCTAGGTTTGAACTCGTTTTATCATTAGCCAAGCGTAATGATGATAACGAATTATATACAGAAGAAACTGGATATGTTTGTTTTTGTAAAAACATCAAAGATATAGAGGAAATTACAGATACAGCAAATGAAGTTATTAAAGAAGAGATAGGCGAATCAGAAGAAGGCGAAGTTTTGTTCGGGTCAGCAGATGTTATCATAAACAATCTTACAGTTCTTATGCTGCAATATACGAATAGCGAACTTCCAAGAGATGAAATGGATGAAATAATTGATTTATTAACAGAACCACAAGGAGCAATACATTGATAGAAGAAAGAAAGCCAATAGAAGAATTGGCGTTTATATTAGAAAAATTCGGATGGAACACCAAGTTTTGTGACCTAACAGAAGATCAAGTCTACACACTTATATTCGGATTACAGGCAGCAAAAGATATATCATCGGAGATTGAAATTGGGAAGCTCGAAGAAAATTACTTTAAGTCAACGGGCACTTGGCCCCCTACAAGTATCCCGTTCTGATCCTGTAATAGAGTCTATAGCAAAGGCTGTAGACCGAGGAATTGTTCGGCTTAATGAGAAGAAAAAGCGGCGGAAGTACCTGGGAGCGTCAAGTATTGGCGATGAGTGCAGCCGTAAAATTCAGTATCGTTACCTAAATTACCCTCAAGATGAGAACTCTGGCTTTAGCGCACAGACATTACGCATCTTTGAGTTTGGTCACGGGATCGAAGATTACGCAGCCAAGTGGATTAAAGACGCAGGCTTTGATCTTAGGACAGAAGACAAGATGGGAGAGCAGTTCGGTTTCTCAATCGCTGATGACGAAATCAAAGGACATATAGATGGGGTTATCTGTGATGGTCCTGTTGATATGGGCTACCCATCTTTGTGGGAAAACAAGTCAGCGAAAGACAGCAAATGGAAATCATTCCAACGTATGGGTGTAGCAAAAGCCAACCCAACATACGCAACGCAGATCGCTCTGTATCAGGCTTACATGGATCTAACAGAATGCCCTGCATTGTTTACAGTCGTGAATAAAAATACGTCTGAAATATACTACGAATTAGTTCCTTTTGATAAGGAGTTGGCACAGGCAGCAAGTGATAAGGCAGTAAATATCTTGACTGCATCAAAAGCAGGTGACATTCTACCTCGCATAGCTCAGAGCAAAGATTTTTATCTTTGCAAGTTTTGTGAGTTTAGGGAGACTTGTTGGAAAGATGAATGTAATTAGGGGTCAGCACCGTGTCAATGCTAACCCCTTGAAGTGGTAAATACGAGTATGAGGACAATATAATGTCATTAAGAGTAGTTGGCAATACAATATATGGTAGCAATCAAAAAGATATAGTCGCTGAGATTACGGAGAAAGTTCCTTCATATGTACAGATCGAAGCACTAAAGAATGCCTACCCAAACGGAAGAGTTGTTCGGAATGAGTTCTATCTTGGCTCATTGTCAGGTGAGGCAGGGCAATCTCTTAAAATAAACATTGATCCATCAAGCCCAAACTTTATGCGCGGCATGGATTTCAATAGTGGTGATGGGATCGGGGGCATATCCAAGATTCTAATGGAGGCTTACAGGTGGAAAATCACAGATGTAGCCGAACATTTTTCTACGTTCTTAGATCGTCCCCAGGCAGAAGCACCGATTAACCCAATTAACCCGAACAAGTTACAGCAGCCCCAGGAAGAACAACCCGAACAAGTTAGACAAAAGCGGGTCATTGATACTAACACGCCGCACGATGGTGAGTATTTCTACCTATCAACTGATGGAGAAGTCCTTGTAACGGTACGAAGATATATCGAAAGAGATCCAACAGGTGAAATTGTTCGGGATACGGACGGGAATACGAAGAAAGAGTTCCGCCAGTTTCCTCGTTTACCTGAAACCAGACCACTTTATAACCTCCCTGACATTGCTCAATCAGATCGCGTAATATGGGTAGAAGGTGAAAAGTGTGCAGATGAGCTAACAAAACAAGGATACACAGCTACTTGTACCATCGGTGGTGCAGGGATGTTATCCCGTAATACAAAAGACAAGTTTGATTTCTCTCCATTACAAGGCAGAGAGTTAATCATATGGCCTGATAATGATGATGCAGGTAAAAAACTAGCTAGGATAGTACAAGAACTGGCTCAGAATGCAGGTGCAAAATCAATCACCATGCTCGTGCCACCGAAGGGAAAGCCTAAGAAGTGGGATGCAGCAGATGCGATTGAAGAAGGGTTTGATATTTCAAACTTTCTCAATGCACCTACGCATAAGGTTAAAAAGGTATTATCTCTTAAAAACCAGAACTTGCTTATTACTCAGCAGTTTGTTGGGTCGGCTCCAGAGCAGAAGTTCTTAATCGGAGATACAATACCGCTTGGGGTGCCAGTGGTGTTTGCCGCCGCAGGGGATAGCGGTAAAGGTATGATGACGCTTGATCTAGCTATGAAGGTAGCATCGGGCGATGGTATGCAAAGCTCTTTCGGTGGTTTTGTTGCTAATCATGGCACATCAATCATTTTATCAGCAGAAGATGACAAAGATGAGATCCACAGGCGGATCAGCAGGCTAGATCCCCTGAACAAACGTTCGGGTTATGACCATGATTGCATCATTGTGCCGCTGCCGAACGAAGGCGGTGTGTTTCCAATTATGATGAAAGTAGACAATACATACGCAACATCACCAGAATTTGAAAAGATTTACGAAGAAATGTTGGAGATTGAAAACCTCGCATTGGTTGTTATTGATCCAATGGCATCATTTGTTCACGCAGATGTAAACGCTGATCCTGCGGCAGGCGCAGCATTTATGGGTTTGTTGGCTCAGATCGCAACGGAAACAGGAGCAACGGTGATCGTAAACCACCATATGGCAAAGGTAAGCGACAATGACTTCATCGACTCGCCAGAGAAAGCTCGTAATAAAATCAGAGGTACGTCTGCGATTGTGGACGGTGTAAGATGTGCGTTCTCTGTATGGCAAGTGGATGAGGCTACGGCTAAGTCACGCTGTAAAGACTTACAAGTGCCATACACAAGAAACGCTGTTTTTGACGGTGCGGTGGTAAAAGCAAACGGCCCTGCAAATCGGGAGATAAGACACTTTATCCGTAATCCAGATACGGGTCTGTTAGAAGATAAGAGTATAGACATACGAAATTTTGCTATGTCTCAAGCCGTTCGGGAAAGAATAGAGTATGTCTTTAATTTTATTAGAATGCGAGAAGATCGCGGTATTTTCGTTACTAAGGGCGGTATGCATGATGGTATTTTTGATGCTATCAGAACAGCGCCAAATGATGACATAAACGCAGGCAACCTTAGAAATGTAGGAGAAAGCACAGTTAAAAAGGCTGTGACTAGGTTGCAAAACGATGGTCGTATTGACCAATTTAAACTCAACAGAAGTGGGCCTCGTAAGTGGCTTGGTGTTGTCGGGGGTCGTTTGGATCAAGAAGAACGAGAGGTTGTGGGTTAATAGTGTTGACTAGCGTGGGATAGTGTGCTACTTATCCCAACTATTCTAGAAAAAGGAAATATTATGATTACAGTATTTGAAGATAACCAACCAACGCTACAAGAGGCGCAGAAGATTGTCGGGGGTTTAGTGGAGATGGTGCATTCTCCATCAGAACCTGATTGGCAAATCTTGGTAAACGAAGAAGGTTTACTTAAAGGCTTACCTTTTAACGCAGAAGCCACAGAATTATGTGGAACGGGCATTGTCGGACCCGCTATTATTCTGAAAGGAGATGCTGTGTGGACGTAGAAACACAAGCGATATTAAATCAACTTAAAAGAAAAGCCCGTTTGTTAGTTAGTCACACAGAACAGATGGGCTTTTTTAATGTTAAACAACAGGGTGAAGAAATAGTAACTTTGTTGGAAATGTTAGAAAGAAAAATCCAAAAATAGTAATCGTGGGACAAGAAGAGAAACGCGCCTCAAAACTTGCCCCAGGCAAATAATACAAACATTTGTTCGGGTTATCAACCTGGGACAAAAAAAAGCGGGGTAAATCCCCGCTAATTTTTTTCTTTATCTTCTTCAATTTGTTCGGCTTTTTCCTCCCAAGGAGGTTTGGATAAGCTAACGCTTTCTTTTTTAAAGTTTGCTAATTTACGTTTATAGCCCATCCACTCCTTCTCTGCCTTAGTCCATTTTTCGTTAGTTCTATCTCTCATGGCCTCACTTTCGGCTTAACAAGTTTATTAGACGCAACCGCTGTGCCTTTACAATAAATATGAACATCGTCATGTTGATGCTCCATCATAAAGTACATGGCTTCTTTGCTGTGACTACAATCATCATAACTATTAAATAGTATATTATGCGTAACTTGTTCGCCTTGCACGAAATAAGTCAACACCATAAAGGTAAAGTATTTAATCATTAGGCCACTCCCATTCTTTTGTCTTCATCCTCGTATTGAGCCTTCTCCAATCGGTCAATCCAGTTCTGCAAAGTCTGGTAATTAGAAAAACCAAGCAACTCAGCAGCCTCAGATAACGTTTTGGTTTTAGTTAAAGCTCTCTCAATGTAATTACGCTTAACCTTCTCAAGCGCAGCGTTCATATCAAAATCATCGGGATCATCAACAAAAGAACCATCTGGCATATCACCATCGGGGTTAAGTTCACGGTGTTCATCATTTACGCTAATGTTGTACCTGATCTCTTCCATAAACTCTCGTAAGTCAGTTTCGGTCTTAATACCGCCCAACCGCTCAAGTGTGTAATGCATACACATCGTATCATCTGCAATACTCATTGTTCTGTCTCCTCATCTGGTTTAAATAAAATATCAACTAAACTATAATTTTGACCGCCTGTTCGGGATGAATAAACCTTATCCTCTGGCTTCAACTTCATCAGATCATCGGGCGTTAAAGTCATAACTTGATTGTCATAGGTTAAATGAAGGCCACCAAGATCAATGGCCTTCTTTACTTCGTAATCCCTGACAGATACTTTATCGCCCTGCCAAAGCTTCGTTACCATCTTATGAAACATCTTCAATCTCCAGTTCTCCTGTGCCCTCACATTCGGGGCATTCGATTTTATCAACGTCCATGTAACCAACGTCACGGTCAAAGCCGTGAGGTCGGGGGGCATCAACCTCAATTGCCCCCCATCCATCGCAATCTTCGCAAACCTTGCGGCTTGGTTCTTGCTCTTTGTTATAAAACACCTTGTCAAAGACATCGCTCAACATAATTTCCATCGGGTCAACGCTATGCATTTTTCACATCCTCAATAAAAGCAAAGCCACCGCCATTGCCCTCTTCATCCTGAGAGAGGACAAGATTAAACTTGTCGCTCCCTTGTTGTAAGGTGAATGTCGGCCAATAAGTATTGGGGTCAAACTCACATTTGACCATGTTAAAATCCACAATCTTTGCACCCTTCAACGGCTTGTATGCTTTGTTATAAAATTTAATTGAATCTTTATTAATCATGTCAGCCTCCCTACCAACTTGCCTGATAAAAAACGGTGTTCCAAGAATTTGACTCAACCCACTTGGCAGCAGCATCAAATAGCTTGGCGTGTTCCTTGCCCTCGGATCGGTCTTCATCCCACATCTCTGGACCGCCAAAGAAAAAGCCTTGGCTATTCTCATCGCTAGGCAATTTGTTATCGCGTAATGCGTCAGCAATATTGCGTAACTGTTCAGCATCAAGATCAATCTTCTGGCATTCATCAACGCCACCAGCGAACTCATTTACAATGTAAAC
>WLWE01001121.1_pt1 | contig 20928 bp, 24 predicted proteins | sample 6718301 | NCBI WGS metagenome assembly WLWE01 (sample SAMN12718691, study PRJNA515312) | sponge metagenome | isolation source: marine sponge | host: Mycale hentscheli | place: New Zealand: South Island, Marlborough, Capsize Point | collected 2003-05-01 | reverse complement strand
TTATGTAGTAATTATTTTACAGCTAGCGACAACGCAGCGACGGCAGAACTACCAGAAAACGCCCGATCAATTTTCTGTAATCCCCCGTTTTCTGGCAAAACAAAACAGAAACTATTAGATCGTGCGCCGGAAATCGTTCAGAGTGGTCGTAGAATTGTTTTTGTGTTGCCTGCTGATTTATCTAATGTTTTTTTCTACGATCTGATCCACAATAGCGCCGATCGTGTGTTGGTGATAAATGGACGGATCGGATATGGTGATCCAAACACTGGAGATGTTACGCGTACATGCGACGGAGTCGGAACCATGATCGTTGTTTTTGATGGATCAGTTACTAATACCGCAGTTTATCGAGCATGGGGATTATTTAAATCAGAAATCAATTTTATTTTACGCCGGGATCTAATAGATATTGAGATCGCAGAACTAAAAGAGAGGTTGGCCCCATATGACTGATCATGCAAAACTTGCGCCAAGTTCGGCTTATCGTTGGTTGAAATGCCCCGGATCGATCGGACTGTCTGAGACTGTCCCGCCCGATCAGTCTGATAACTCGGCGGCGGATCGTGGCACAGATGCGCACGCTATAGCAGAGCGTACTATTAATAAGCTGCTTGCCGAATTCGAAAAGATCTCTACGCTTCGAGCGCAAGTGTATCGAGAAGGCGCCTATATAAAGAGACGCTTAAAAGAAACACTTGAGGAATTAAAAGGTGAATTAATAACAGATTTTAAAGAAGACGATCTTGAGTATCTTATTAATTATGTGCGTTATGTTGTGTTTGCTGATCGCATTGAAAAATATATTGAACAGCGTCTCGATCTTAGCTGTATATATGACAACACTTTTGGCACAGCAGACGCCATCTTAGTGAGTAGTGATACTATTGAGATTGTCGATCTTAAATTTGGCCGCGTTGGTGTTGATGCTGAGAAAAATCCACAACTTATGATCTACATGATCGGTGCGTTGATGGATTTGCTGAAAATTACCAACATCGACGATATAAAAGGCATGGGTCTAATTTTAACAATTTTTCAACCTTTTTACAAAACCACACAATATGCCGTTGATCATGTTGATTTATGGTCATTTTATCAAGATGTTAAACGCGCAGCAATAGAAGCCAACTCGCCCGATCCAACGTTTAGATCTGGCGATCATTGCAAATATTGCCCAGCGTTAGCATATTGTAACACTGCAGCTAGCATGTTTTTTGATAGTGTTGATGTTGATTATAAGCAGTCAAATATTGAAAAAGTGGCCGCAATTTATGAGAAAAAACAAACACTTAAAAACATGATAGACGCTTGTGAACGCCGTTTGCTCGATGAAGTTGATGTGGGTCAAGATATTGGTAACATTTATGTAACAACTAAATTGAGTCGCGCAAAATGGCGACCGGGGGCTATTGAAGAATTAAGGTTATTGCTTGGGAATAAGGCTGAGGTCATAAGCCCCATAACTATCACCAACGCTAAAAAATTACTAGATAACAAGCAGATAGAAGAGTTACTGGAAGAGAGAAAACAACAAAAAACCATTAACATAATTACAAAATAGGAGATCTACAATGGCACAATTTACATTAAAAAACGTTAAAATTAATTTCCCATCGCTGTTCGAAAAGGCGGTATTTCCCGGTAACGATCCGAGTACGGGCAAGTATGAGGTTACTGTTATTATAAAAAAAGGATCTGAAAATGAAAAACTTATGTTTAAACATTTAGACGATCCTGAGCGGCCGGCTAAGATCTCATTTGATCGCGCTAAGCTGTTATTAAAAGACGGTGATGATCCAAGAGATAACAAATCGGAGCTAGAATATTACAAAGGACATTGGTTTTTTAAACTCTCTAGTAAAAAAAGACCCGTAACCGTTAACCAATCCAACAATATTGTTACGGCTGAGGATGGCGATCATCCCAATGGCATTTTTTACAGTGGCGCGGTATGTAATGTCATAGGATCGATCTGGTGGCAAAATAATGACTTTGGTCAGCATGCCCGGGCGAATTTATTAGGTATTCAAATGGTTGATGATACGGCTGAAAGTTTCGCCGGAGCTGGTGAGTCTATCGATGCGGCCACAGCTTTTGAAGCGCTAGAAGCCCCAGTGGATCTATAATAAACAACTCACCCACAAGCCCTACCGCTTGTGGGTATTGTCGAAACAACGACACAAAAAAAAGGTAAGATTATGAAAAAAAGCATATTTTTTGATGTTGAGTGCTACCCTAATTATTTTTTAGCAGCATTTATGAATTCAGAGGGTAAGACTCACCACATCCAAATACTCAACGACAACAAGATCGATCCCACCAGCATTAGTGAATTGAAAAGCATATTAGATCGGTATCAGTTGATAGGTTTTAATTCCAAAAACTACGATATACCAATGATCATGCTAGCTCTGAAAGGGTGGAGCACGTCGGAATTGAAAAAGGCAAGCGATCTGATTATCGAAAGGCGCTTGATGTATTGGCAGACTATGCAGGTCTACAACATACGCGATCCGAATTGCGATCATATTGATTTAATTAATGTTTTACGTGGTTTGCATGGCTTGAAAAAATACGCGGCCAATCTAGGTTATGAGACGATCGAAGATTTACCCTATAGCCCGGATCGGGTTTTGTCGCTTGCTGAGTGTCATCATGTACGTGAGTATTGTATTAATGATCTGAAAATAACTAGGTTTTTATTCAATCACGCCAAGGATCGTATTGATTTAAGAAGCAAAATCACAAAGGTGGACGATTACAGATCGCTATCAGATGCGCAAATAGCCGAGAAGATCATTAGGCAAAAGCTTGGAATTCAAAAACCCAACACGGTATTTGAAAATGTTTTCAAATACCAATGCCCGGAATTTTTAGCGTTCAATACGCCGGAACTGTCGGAATATTTGCAGGAATTGAAAACGACAACGTACCCCATGCCACTTGTCCGATCTGGTGCAAAAACTAACCCATTGATCCGTAAGGTATCACTTTTCAATAATAGCTATAAGTTAGGTGCTGGTGGGTTGCATTCACAAGAAAAGGGTAGAACTGTTCGATCATGCGCTGAGTATAAGATCATAGATATTGATGTTACAAGTTACTATCCTATGATCATACTCAACAATGAATTTACTCCAAAACATTTAGGGCGTAGATTTCTCACAGTATATAAACAGCTAGTAAATGACAGGATCGCGGCCAAGAATTCAAAAGACGATCCCGATCAAGCTGTGTTTGAGAAGGCGTTCAAAATTGTTATCAATGGGATTTTCGGAAAATTTGGCAGTAAATACAGCGCTGTATTTTCTGAGTCGCTACTTTTAAACGTTACGTTAACAGGTCAATTGAGTTTGTTAATGTTGATTGAAATGTTAGAAAGTGAAGGTATTGAGGTACTAAGCGCCAACACCGACGGCGTAACATGCCAAGTGCCTACCGCTCTACTGGATCGATTCCGTCTTGTCTATGGTCAGTGGGAAGAATTCACAGGATTCAACTTGGAAGAAACAGCTTACCAAGTTTTATGCAATCTCAATGTGAATTCCTACTTTGCGGTTTTGGAAACTGGAGACGTGAAAACTAAAGGTGCTGTTTTTTCTCCATTTGATGAGTCGAGCACGCCCAGTGGTAAAATTATTGGGGACGCTGTAATAGCTCATATTAAAGACAATATACCTATAGATCATTATATAAAAAGCCGTTTATCTGTAAGAAATATAAAGGAATTTTTGTTCGTTAGGTCTGTAAGTGGTGGGTGTAAATATGGAGAAAGATCATTGGGTAAAGTCGCCCGGTTTTATTGGTCACGCTCAAGCGATCAGTATATTGCATACTGTAAAAATGATAATAAAGTTCCGCGATCTGATAATAGCCACCCACTATTAGATATTAGGGAATTGAAAAGCGTTGATGATATTGATTTGGATCGTTATGTTGAGGCTGCATATAAAACCCTCGAGGAGTTGAAAAGTGTTTGATGATATTTTGAAAATTATTATTTGTTTTGTCCTATTTGTTTTTATTACGGGCGTTTATGTTGGGTTTTTGTTAAATCGATTATATTCATGACAGAAGCGCAACTGGAGCATGAATGCACAAAGATTGCCAAGGCTGACGGTTATTATGATGTAAGAATTCTTAAATCTGGACGCTCTGGAGTCCCGGATCATATCTATTTGAAGGGTAAGCGTGCGTTTTTTGTGGAATTTAAAACAGAGACGGGAAGACTAAGCCGACTTCAAGAATATGAAATAAAAACCATTAAAAACAAAGGGATAGAAGTATATGTTATTAGAACCATTGACGAATTCAAAAGGGTTTTAAAATGAATAAATTTGAAGACCTGAGACCATACCAACTTGAAGCCATTGACTTCATACGGAAAAAAAAGAAAGTCGGCTTATGGCTTGATATGGGTTTAGGTAAGACGACCATTGCAGCCACAGCGCTTATGAATTCCGATCGCGTGTTGGTTATTGCGCCAAAAAATACAGCGATCAACACGTGGCCGGATGAATTCAAACAGTGGGAGCATTTAAAGGATCTTAGTGTCGCGCTTTGCATCGGTAGCGCTGAACAGCGTACAGACGCTATAAATAAAAACGCTAGGTTCACAATCATCAACCGTGAGAATGTGCCATGGTTGGTTGATAAATTATTAAACGTTTGGCCGTTTGATTCTCTGATTATTGATGAATCAACATCATTTAAAAACGGAAGATCTAAAAGATTTTTAAGCATTAAAAAGGTTTTGAAATATATCACTAACACTGTTTTATTAACTGGCACGCCTGCACCCAATGGCCTGATCGATTTGTGGGCGCAAACGTACCTCTTAGATAATGGTGAACGATTGTGTAAATATGTCACAACGTTTAAATCTCGATATTTTGATAAGAATTTCAACGGCTTCAGTTATACACCTAAACAGAACTCAAGAAAAATCATCATGGATCTAATATCCGATCTCTATATGACTGTTCACGAGTCGCACGCACCACAACTGCCCGATCGGCGTTTTGATGTTGTTCGGGTGCAATTTGATTATGAATTAAAAGATAAATATAAGGAATTATTAAAGCATTCTATATCAGAGTTTGACGGTGTTGACATTGTCGGAGTAAATGCCGCGGCGCTATATAATAAACTGCTACAATTTTCTAATGGGAGGATATACGATCAGGACAAGAATTCAATACGCGTGCATGAATTAAAATTAGATGCACTGGCTGATATTTTGAAGAATTCAAAAAGTAATGTGTTGTTAGCCTATCAATTTATTAGTGACTACGAAGCAATAAAAGATCGCTTTGATTTTGCGGTAAATATTAAAGATCAAGGCGCTATTAAGCGGTGGAATAATGGAGGTATTAAGTTACTGTGCGCACACCCTGCAAGCGCGGCGCATGGGTTGAATTTACAACGCGGTGGATCTGTTTGTGTGTGGTATGGGTTGAGTTGGGATCTTGAGTTATATCAACAATTTAACAAACGACTACACCGATCCGGGCAAAAAGATGATGTACAAATAATAACAATTGTCGCGGCTGGTTGTATTGATGATGTATTGATAAGCAACCGATTGACAGACAAAGCAAAATTACAAGATCAATTAGTGAGGCATATTTATGAAAATTAGTATTAAATCATTAGAAACTATAATAGAAGCTCAAGAGATTGAGGATATTTTTAATTCCGAGGCATACGACCACGAGAGCCATTTAGTTATAGATATAGAAAAAAACTTTGATATGTACGATCACGAAAGGCATATTATTCTAGATATAGAGCCAAACCCATTATGGATGATACCTGATTATTTCGATGTTGTTATGAATGTTAAAGATGAAGAAGTTAGTTATGATGTATCCCTAACATGCAGCAAAACGAGATCACCAACTCCTGACTCAACAACAAACACGGCGCGACTAATCAGATTTCATTCAATACGCGGTTTTCCTTTTGATATAATTGATAATAATCCTGATTATGAACGTTTTATCGATGAATTGAAAAACGAAATAAAAACGTTTTTCTGCTAAAAAGTGCAAGTCCGGCAGTCCCACACCAACTGCCGGACTTGCTGCATCCGTGCTGTGAATACTCCTATCAATCCAATAGATAATGGCCCGCTTTAGGTATAGCCCCTTTTTGAATTCTATATCGCCAAGGTCCCAAGTATGGGTTGTCCGGATGCTGTGGATCTGGGAATTTTTCTTTAAATTCTAAATACTTACGGTAAGTTCTTTGCTCAAAGTTATATAGGGGATCTACATGTTTGACATAATCCCATTTTTCGACTATATGCAAATTATACCCAACAATATGACCAACGACCCGACCCTTTTTGAATTCTTTCATCATTTCATCACGATAAAGGGCCATTATCTCGTAATGATCATAAATTGATGGATCCCATCGATTTTCGCTAGGTTTGTCGTGGATTCTAAAATTCCACAGGAATAATAGTACATCATCATATTCAGAATATTGCCAAGTTGTTTCAAAATTTAAAAAAGAATACAACGATTCCGGGTGACCTTGTTCAACGCATTGTGCGAAACGATCAGGAGATAGCGGCGCATTGGGGTTTGGTCCAAAGGGGTTACTCTCTGTTAGCTGGATGCGCATAGTTCTGATCGATCTGAAATCAAAGTACCGACTAACTACATCATCGGAATTTTTTATGTGGTTGTTTTTCATGTGGTTTTTCCTATTTTTTTATTAGCTTGTGTATGCTAGATACGATGCGACCGCCCCGGAACTTAAGAGGCATACTACAGTAACATTAGTACCGGGGCTCAAATTAGGCCCTTCTATAACGCCGTAATTCTGAGGACTAGCGCCAATTTGCACAACATCTCCCCAACTCGGATAAGGTTCCGCTTCTGCTCCGAGCCGGAAAAGTTTACTAAGATCCCCACCGCCGCTAGCTAACGCATCTTGAACAAATGCAGTTGTAGCGATTCTGTCTGAATCATCTCCTGTTGGTGGGGTTGGTGATTGTGCGGTACCACTTAATACAGGAGAATTTTTTAATACCAGCGCACCAGTACCAGTGGCATTAGACGCATTACTAGCATCCGTTAACATAAATGCATCAGCAAGCGGGCCACTTGGACTTAGTGAATCCACTAAACCTTGCGGTGTCAATGCAACATCGGATCGGGGTGTTTCCCCATCATCTGTAAGCTGTACCGCCCCTTTCTGACTTGTGGTAGCGTCTTGAATTCCTATAGTCCTATCTGCCGCAAAATTACCACCGCCGGTTAAGGGTGATTGTGCGGTGAAAGTTCTTCCTTTAAATTCAATATAAAACGCCTGCACGGCTGCTTGAGTGACTGCAACCGTTTCATCAGATCCATTGAATAAGTTTGTAAGCTGTACCGCTCCTTTTTGTAGCACTGTAGCATCTTGAATTGACAAAGTTACATCAGGATCCAAAGGACCGCCACCTAATAGCGGTGAGTTTGTGAATACATTACGCCCATTGATAGATGTATTTACAAGGGTATTCACAGCGTCTAATATTTGTGAATTCCCGGGGTAGTCGTTTGTTTCATTGAAAGCGGTTCCCGTGGCATCCATAATTGACAGTGTGAATGCGTAAAGATCTATCAATCGTTCGGCGACGTATGGGGTCCCATCACTTGAAAAGTTATTTGTCGAGTTTTTCGGCTTACCTTTGCCGCTCCAATTCGGATCGGTAAAATCAAGCCTATTTGCGGTTATTATTGTATCATAAGTTACTGCCATGATTAGTCCTCATATTGTACCAGCACGCCGATCCATCTAGTGGCTGGGCAGTGTTTAAGTAGCAGATATTCAAGCCGTTTTTGTTCAGATCGTGGTAATGTAACGACTTCAGGAAACGTTAAACCAGCGGCGTATATGTAAAAAGGGAAAGTGGCAGGATCTGGATTCATTCTATAATCATCGTTCCCATCCCTAATATAATAATCAGAAAACGCCCCATCATTAGCCGTTTCTGAATTATCATAAGTATCAGGTAGGTTATCACAAGCAAGCCATTCACCATAAGAATAATCGTAACGATTAACCAACAAATAGCCCGGAGCGACCCAATAACCGCCATCCTGCATGACCTCCTCACCATCGGCCGCGTATTCAAAGCCGTCACAAATTGGAAAATCAGGCGAGAATATGAATTCAAAAGGATTCTTAACATTGGGTGGGTATAATTGACCGTATTCAGTTTCCCACCAATTATACATTCTAACATCAAAACCGGCCGCCTCAAGAACTGAATTTATATAAGCTATGGATTGACCGCCGACCAACCCACGCCAAGCGGCGTACAGGTTGCCGATTCTTTGTGATTCTGTGTATCCTGTCGGATCTAATGCGAATTGGTATTCCCATTCATCTAAGTTTTTCGTGTATTTAGGTATCCAATCCCTTACCGCATCAAGTAAGATCTCACCTTGTTGATCTGAATACCCTGTCAACCCATAGATGAATTTTCTAAAGGTTTTTGAAGGTACAAGATCCCAAGCTTTACCACTTGGTAATAGTGTTTGAATACTTTTAAATACACGATTCATGGTATAGGGCCATCAATGTAAGTAATGGTGCCAACTTTCGGAAGTTGGCCCTTCCCGGGGATGAATTTACTAGCAATCGGGAAGCCGTTCCGCCTGATAATCAAGCCGAACGGTAAATTGTTTGGGTCACTGTATGAAGGGTCTGTGGCCACAACTTGATAGATGGCTGTCAATACTGCCGTAACATCGATCGCATCGTTTCGCACTCTGTCAACGCCAAAAATGAAGGGCCTGATACGGCTCAAATAGGCCTCTATGGTTTCGTTGATCTGCGCTTTTGTGGTTATAGGATCACTTACTACTAGATTATAAATCTCAAAATCAAACGCTATTCTTTCAATACTCTTTACATTCGTAAACGTCCCCACTGGTGTTTTTTCAATGTTGGTATTATTTAGGTATTCAAAAACATCATCAATCAATTGCTGTGGGGCAATACCTAAAGGATCTATATCTGCGGTTGATTGAATAAATATTTCAACGCTTGCGCCATAGGTTAGGGCGTCCGTATCTGGAGGATTCAAAACTTGGAAACGGCCGGTGTATGGGTACGCTTGCAAAACTCCGGGGACTTCTCTGCTCCAAAGTCTATAGTCAATTGTCGCGCCGCCTTGGGGCTGCACTTGAAAGCGTTCGAGAACTCGATCCCTATAGTTAGCCTCTGTTTCGCTGTCAATTCCTAGCTCTATGATAGAGTCCACAACCGCTTGATTTTCAAGGGAACTGCTCAACCTATTGACAAAATTTAGGGTAGATCCTACGTCCAAAGTTGACTCGGATCCGGCGCCGAAGTTGCCTTCAGGATCCTGAACCGATCTTACTGTTACGGTTTGAATTCCAACAGTAGTTAGATCTATAGGTTGAAGGAGTGAATACGTGAATCCGTTTTGATTCGCTATTAGCTGCTCGCCTTTTGGGATGAATCCGGTTCCTACCGATTTAACAGTAACATTGATCGCAAGTTCTGCATTTTTTGCAGGTTTTGGAGGACCGACACCTATTAGGATCCCCCATTCGATCAAAGGGGAAACAGTCGCACCATTAACACTGGCAGGATCAAAATCACAAGATCTAACGAACTGCTGGAGTAATACCCACGCAACAAATTTATATACCAGCGCTTGAATGCCTGCAACCGCTGTGGCAATAACGCGAATCGGGCTTTTAGGTAAAAATGGGACGCGCTTACCTAATTCACTTTCAATTCTAGCGATAATAACATCGCGTGTTTCTTCGGTGGTTGGTAGCTGCTGCATTATAAACCTCTTAGCGCTCTGAATTCGTCCCAATTGGGGGTGTAAATAAGATTAATTTGTTCAAAATCAACAGTGATATTTATTTTTATATAAACCCTATTCCGCGATTCCCACCCAACCAAAACGCTAACGCCTGAAAATAGTTTGGCATCAAGTGCGCCTTTCAAATCATTTTCAACGGCATCACTAAGTAAGAGTAAACCATTATTGCTTGGTTGAGTATTTACAAGCGTATAAGCCGTTTGTGAACGCAAATTGTAAGCCGGCTCGTTAGTTAGTAAATTCGACCAGTGGGAATTCTCACTGTTTCCCTGTCCGGCGTCGTCTCTATTTCCGCCAAAAAGTGCAATATAAACATACTCTTCTATTCCCGAATCCAAAACAAGATCGCCGAATTCATCACCGGAATTGTAAACAAGATCGGCATTGTCTGCGGTAGCAATTAGTTTAAGGTCGCTCATGATGTCAATCCCATGGGAATTTGTTAGGAATTTTATCAGTAAATGATTCAAGCAAAACCAATTCAATAATAGAATTTATACTGTTAGGCTCTGCGGTCATTTTAACAGATCGAACATTAAAAGCATAGGGTGAATTCACACGCACAGAAGGAGCCTTCAAGATTACCTTCTTATTAGTTGATAATATATTTCCAGCTCTATCATCCCACCCGACAATACCTACTGAATACGTTACAGAATTTGTAAACATTCGCGCTATTTTACTTTTGGCGGCCTTCTCAATACCTCCAACATCTGAATCAACGGATTGAAAAACGAACGGCCTAAAGCTATTGATTTTCTTATTATTTACTGTGGATCTTCCGTTGATCGATGTGGCTTCTGTTCCCGTTGTGACTGCCGTTATTTCTGAAAAGTATTGTCTAGGGTTGTATTGACAATTAACAGATAGCAAGGGCGGTAAGTCTTCTGTCAATTCCAAAGCGGTTGCGGTTGGGTTGGCTTGCCTGACTAATAAACCACCGTCCGCGGTGCTGGAAAGGTATAGGTTTTGCGTGTGCGCTATTTTTGACAAAAAAGAAAACACGGGTTCCGACATGCCGATCGCAATCTTATCAAGAATAACTTCCGATCGCGTTTGGGCTGATTGTGTGTATTTTATTTGAATACCAAAAGGGGCGCAAAGCTCAGAAGCTATTGATTTGAAACTTTTATTTTTGAATTCTAGAGTGTTTCTGTCTGAATTAGCACTGCAATCAATAAGCGCCCCGGGCAACGCGTAGAAGTTGGCCGTTTCTGTTTTTGATTGCGCATTGATTGCCGGGACTGTATCCAATAGAGTTCCGACAAAAACAAGAGATCCTTTATACAGGACTTGACACATGTTATAACTAAAGGGCTTAAATAGGTTTAAAATAGCTTTGTTTTCAGAATCAAAGGGATAAGTGATCGCCATTGTGTCAATGCTATCAAAATTCCTTGTTAATTCTACTTTAGTCCATGCTTTGAATTCCTTACCTTCAATGATAACGCTAATATTAGACATAAACGAGAATCCTTGAACCGGCTTCCAATGTTTGGAACTGGTCGCCTGCGATTCTGTTGGTGTTAATAAAGAAGATCAAAGTTTCTTCACTGATATCATTATAATATTTTGCGCATATATTCAATATGTTAGATGGTGCGGTTAGGGTAATAGTGCGCTCAATCGGTAAATCAAAAAGCCTTTTGACTAGCATCTTGAGTGTCAGTGCTGTTGCTGTTTGAATTGATTGGCTGGATTCTCCTGTGTCGGTTATTTCAGGCAGTCCATCAATCCACCCTTCACGTTTCAATACATAATTGCTATACATTGCATTTAAACCGTCTGAATACTCTACCGCTTCTTTTCTGGATTTAAATTCTTTAAACCCTGCTAGTTTGCACAAATTATTGACACAATTACCCATCATAGCATCGGAATTGCTGGAGAAGTTCCGCGGATCTGCTTCTAATGTTGGGAAGTCATATTCTTGATCTGTAAGCCGTATTGATTCATTAAAAAAGTTATTGAATGCGCTTACTTTTTGCTCTGTGTTCTGTGCGCTATAGCTTAGGGTGTTCATCATATTAAGTGCGTTTTGCATCGCGCCTTGTGTATCTGCTAGGAATTCAGTAATAGAAAGATCCAAGTCAATTCCAAATTGATCGAAAAAAGCACGAGCTTCGCCCTCTGCATAAGCCAGATCTTGCATATAGCGCTTAATAAGATCCACCAGCTCTAAAAATCTTTGATATAATGATGTTTGTGCGGATTCATTGGATACGTCCCCATTTTTGGCGTATTGCTCCGCAAGTTGTTTTTCTGCTTCCGATACTTCTTTATCAATTTGGTCCGATAGTTCTTGGTCGCTGGTCGGGTAAAGATTCTTTATTGATTCAATAAATTCAACGTTGATAGTAGCTTGATTCGCCGCTGTTTTTAGTGCATCTGTTCGCGTTATTTCGCCCAAAGTAACTACATCAACAGTTCCGTATAGGGGATGTTCCAGCGTACCAATTCCTTTTTGATACAATTTTGATTCAAGGATTGTGGCTTCAAGGTCGCAACTCTCACCACTCAAGAAAAGTGTCATAGGAAAGCGCCGCGATGTTATACCAAGATCCTGAACATAGGTTCCGTCAAATGCTATGAATTCATGGGCTGTGCCTTTTTTTGTCGCTTTTCTTTGTAAATCCTCAAACATGAATTCAGTACGCGATCCATCAGGTGCCACATAGGCCGCCTTTTTTATTCTGTCTTTCCAGCTCATTTAAAAAGCCCCCGTTTTCGTTACTGTTAGGGTTTCGCTGCTAGGCTCTGAATTCTCAATCTCTGCAATACCTGCAGGATCTTTGATATTAATATCAAGGGTTTGCTTTTCTGTTATGATCTCTTTTTGCATTTGTGCCGGCTGTTTGAATACCGTGAGTGTTTGCGGTTGAGTAGCGAGCGCGATCCGTGGTTGGTTTTGCTGAAGTGGTTCGCGTATCGCCTGATCGATGGTCTGCATGGGTTGCATAGGTGGGGTTTTTATTGGCTTTTCGGGTATTTCGGATACCTTTTCAATACGCCTAATGGTATTTGCTTGTTCTTGCACCATAGGCGTTTCGGGCTTATCTATAGTCACTCTTGCCACTGCTTTTTTGGCTTCATCTTCGCCAAAGCCAAAAAAAGAACTTACGGAATTCACAACGTCGGAAATATGATCGGCTAAACCTGAAAAGAATTCAGTAACTCCTTCCCAGTGCTCGAGAATCTTTGATGGTAGATTCAAGAGAGGTTCAAAATCACCCATTAAAGCGCCGCCAATGGCTTCACCGATCGCCGTAAACATCCCCCATATATGCTTGAAGAGGCTTGAAACTTTGTCCCAATTTGCTACAAGTAGCGCGCCCACTCCTATCAGTGCGGTTATTCCCACAATGAGTAGGCCTATAGGATTTGCGGTCATTACTGCATTAAGGATTGTACCTTCAACCGCTGCTGCCGCCTGAATAACATTCCACGCCGCCATTGCTGCCGTGGCTATTTTGATCGGCGCTGTCAATACCAACCACGCCAGTTTGAACGCATTCATCGCAAGCGTTGCAGCGAAAACAGCCGCGCGGTACGTTTTAAAAACCAAAATTGCCCCAATCATCATACCTGAGGCTTTAACAATATTGTCTATATTTTTAACAATAATGGTCAAAAATGAATTAATCTTATTACTTATCAATTCCTTATTTTTAGCTATCAATTCTGTATATTTAACGATAACTGGACCAAGCGCCTTAGCGCCTAAACCCGCAAACTGTTGCGCCATAGAGCTGATCGATGTTTTTAATCTATTCGATGCCGCGGCGTATTCCCTCGAACCCTCAACACCTTGATCCGTAAGAAAATTAAGCTTATTATAATTCTCTGTTAATTCGTCAACTGTCATCCCAGTATTGCGTAACGCCGCTATGATTCTATTGGATTCGGCTCCCATTAATACATCGGCCGCGGCTTGGGCTTGGCTCGCGTCTGTCATTGCCATCAAGGAATTGATAACAGTTTCAAATTGTTGATCGGGTGATTGTTTTTTTATCTCTTCAAAACTCAACCCGATCATTTTTAGCGCATCGGCTGTGCTGCCGGTCATCTCTCCCATGCCTGCAGATTCGCCAAATTTATTGATCATCTCTTCCGCTAGATCTGTGACTTGCTCAAAATCAAACCCTAGCGGTTCAATGACTTGACCGATCGCAAGAAGGCGATCGCGTTGGATCTGCGATGCTTGGGCCAGTGCGTCCATCCTTGCTGTTGTGGTTGCAATATGATCACCAAGCGCTAGCACTCCGACACCTGCAATCGCTATTGGTTGCGCCATCGTCTTGATCGATTCTGCAACATTATTTGAGGCTTGAGATATGGAATTCAGATGTGAATTTACATGACTTGTGAACACACCCACCGAAGCGCCCATCACTTGTAGTGGTTGCGTCATGTGGTCAATTGCAGATAGAACTACTTGAAGTGGGTATGTTGTTGAAGTAGACATTTAAAACTCGTTTGAATTCTTAGTCAATTCCATAAGCATTGATGTTATTCCATAATACCAAAACCTAAGATCTGAAAGTGTCAATTCCATTATATCAGGAATGCCGCACTTGTATTGCGTGGCAATAGTGAATACTATTTCCGAATACACAACTACGCAAGTATTCCCGTCATAATGCCGATCCTTGACCCCATTGCGCACAACATATTGGTTTACGTTAATTGAAAAAAAAGGCTAAAAATCAATTGTAAGCGCTTATAAACACTTATGGAAAGCTCTTCAATATCACTGGCGCTCATGGCTTTATCTTTAGAAAGTCCGGCAATGTGTGAATTCAAAAGGTTGGTGGCTTGCTTCTCGTTAGCTCCGGATCCTTTAGTTGCAAAGTTTTTGATATCCTTCGCTTTCAATTCTCTAAATACGAACCAATCTTCACCGCCTTTTTCTAAAAGCACTTTGAATTCACCTTCTTCAGTTACTGCAATATTGCCCTGAATGAATCCTAGGCGCACCTTAGCAAGTGAATCCTTTATACTTTCCAAGGTGTTGTTAGCTGTGGCGTGCTCGTATAGTTTGTAGTCACCATCGAGCACGGCAGTATCAAGATCATAAAATGTGAATGCTTGTTTTAATGCGTTATCAACGTATTGATCGGATGTGGTATCAATAGCCATTTTTATCACCTTTTTTAATTTGCTGTTTTTGGCGTTGGTCTTCCGCCGCCGCTTAAAGTCACTTCTGCCGTTAGCGTCTTAGTATCTTCAGATAGATCATCAACGATCGTACCCTGCGCCGTTAATGTTGCCCCGTCGAATTTTGTTAATACAATAGTAACATATTTCGCTAACTCTTTGACTTTAGTCAAATTTTCAAAAGTGCCGTCTTCACCCAGTGATATTTTTAACCCCGACATCGTCCATGGCGTGTTGGTCACTAATAACCGCGTTGATCCATCCCCGTTAGATTGAACCTCGTTTTTAATTCCACCGCTGATCGTTACGCTACTGTCAGACGCTACCGGGTACGTCTGTCCGTTAATTTTTATAGCCTTAATATCTCCACCAACTGCCATCATGCACCCCCTGTTAGGAATTGAAACTGAATTATAATATCTGCTTGCTTGAAGTTACCGCTTAACGTTATGGGTAGGATTATATTAATTCTATTTCCATTCGTTGGCGATATTTCAACAAACATGTTTTCATTAAGGGTGGTCAAATCATCGTTTATAATTCCTCTCTCTCTCAGTTGCCCACAGACTGCCAAAACATCGGCTCTAGCGTCACTTGGCGATTTAGCGCCAACGTCGCGCCGTGTCACTGTAGTATCATCCACTAAAGGTGGGCCTGCCCAATCTGGTCGCTTAAATATTTGATCAATAGGGTATTCCACGTTCATTAATTTTATGATAGTGACTACATATCTATAAGCCGGATCGGATTCTCCGCTTGGGTGAAACATAGTTACAAAATCGGTAAGTTTTACCGCACCGGAATCAACTAACGTGCTACTTAATCCCGATTTGGTATTCAAATCCCTTTCCGCGAATTGGGGTTGTACTGAGTCAGATCCTGCGGTGATATTTTTTAAAACTTGGCCTTCTGCAGAATTCGCTGGGTTGTTGTCATATGTATTGCCTGCAATTATAGCGGTATTGGTTGCTATTTGAACAGGTATTGACTTACTCCCGGGCGCGCTTACAAGTACGTTGATCCTGTCTGATCGTCTTGAATCTGTTATTGTTCTAAGTGAATTCTGATCGGTAACGTTATTACCAAGAATTGATATAAAAGGCTTTTTGATCAGTGGATCCCATCGAGATTCTCCAAAGTTTTGAATCTCGTTTAGAGTCGTAGTATCTTCAACTGTCGATGTATTTATTAGTATTGTTTGCCAGCTCGTCCCAAATAGGGGCAGCGCTGCGCTTACATCAATAAACCCTGCACCAGTGCCAAGATCCGTAGTAATAATTGTCAATCCATCGGCTTGACCCTCAAGAGCAACTACAAGATCATTGATCCAAGCCCCCTTGGTTTTAGCTGTAAGAAGTACCTTACCCGTTGATTCTTCTGCTAAAAAAGGATTGTCTAAATCGCCATTTACCGCATTAATCAAAACCGGATTTATTTCCGTAGCTGTTGCATTCACAGGCACGGCCACAGAATAACGATAATCGCCAACGCTCAAAATTAGCTGCGCTGTTTGTGTAGATGTTCCTGTGATTTCAATTTCATATGTTGCAGCCGCTCCGCCGGTCGGCTCTTGCACAGGGTAAAAAGTTACCGTCTGGCCGCGTAATCTGTCGGCGCCATTAAAAAGCTGCTGTGCTACCAAATGCAACGTTGATCCGTAGCCGTAAACATTACCGGCTTCGGTCGCTGTTGATATTTTTCGCGGATCTGTTGTATATGTAACATCGCTAGATCCTGCACCAACAACGGAGATTTGTTGTGGTAGTGCGGCCGTTGTGGATGCCTGCCGTGAATTCTGTTCAACACCTATGGCCACAGCACTTGCGATCGTACTTCCTAAATTAAACATTATTAATTCCTCTTTTAATTCGTTGGCGATTCAATTTCTAATAATAATTCCCCACCGTCCGCCTCAATAACTTTTATATTAGCGGATTCAAATATTCCCGTTGATACTGTCAAATTGTCTTGCCTTATCATAGTTTCAAGCGATATTCTGCCGCACTGAATGGCTACAGTCGATCGATCTTGCTGGTCAATAGAAAAGGTTTCATAATTTTTTATTTTACAGTTCAATTGGATAGGGCAGTTTTCCGCATCGTATCCTAATCTTACGTTACCGTTAGCGTTGAGAATCTTTTGAACTAATGAAAAAGTTGAGAAAAGATTCTCATTGGCCAACTTATCTGATTTGATTTGTCCGGTTCCGTTTGATTTAGCAATACCTATACCCATAACATCAATATGGTATTGACAAAGGTAATGCTGGTACTCTTGATTGGATTGAATGGCTTCAAGATTTGCAGAATCAAAACGAATCGTAACGATAGATCTAAGATCCACATTACCGGGTTTTTCTGGTGTTTTTAGAATAGAATCAATGGGTAACGTTGTTTCTGTAAAAACTCTCACATCATACGGTTGAGGATCCACGCCTAAAACATTCGCAATACTTACCTGATTTTGAAACTCCAGCTTTAACAATTCACCTATTTTTCTTGTGAGAACAAACATAGGCGATTCTGGAACAATTAAGTTACTTATCAATTGTTCCACCTCTCAAGAATCAAAGTCAATAAACCCAAGTCGTTATCAGGTAAAGTGTTCATAACCCTAAAAGTTTTTGCGTTATTTGTTGCGTTTGAGAATTCACAAACCCATGGAAGAGAATCATCATCAACAACGGGCCAAGGTAAAGGTGAACCAAGTTTTATCAATTCTTGCATGGGGAAAACGACGCTTGCTATTTCTGAACTGATTCTCTGGTCGGTTTGGATTTCCGGGCTTTCAAGGTTAATGTTATTACAATACCCTCTCAATTCCGGAAAAACAAACCCGTTCGGATCGGTTAGTGTGAAATATTGACCAAAGTCTTTGATATTGGTTAATATTTTACCGGCATCATCAATAGCAAGCTGTAGAATTGACAAAGTTAATCCTCAACGTCTGAAGGCTTGCTTTCTTCCTTACTTTTCCTTTTCTTCCGGGCTTTTTCGGTAATTTTTCCGGACTCTAAAAGCCGATCTATCAAATCGCTAGCAAGGGCGAGCCTTTCAATCTCGGATCCGCTATGGTGCATTACACCATTGATTATTAGCGTTTTATTTATCACGTAAGCCATGAGAATCCACCTTATGCAGTTGTTAAACAGCCATAGTCATTCAATGCCGTAGGAATTAAAACGGTATTTTGATAAGTTTCAATATGAAGTACCCGGTGGTTACCCGATAGCCAAGGATTCACTTGAATCCCATTAGGGATCTTATGCAAAGGTAGTGCGCTTGGCATACGATCAGAATAAGGATTCCGGCTACTTTTAAATCTTGGAACGTGCGTTGGTACGATATCAAAACGAGAAGATGAATCCAAAATGATCACTTTATCATCATCAATATATTTCGTTTTGTCGCCAGTCGCTGGATCTTTATAGGTCTTGTCATATGTATAAATGGTTAGAATAGATCCTCCAGCCGAGAAAGTGCCTTGTAATACTCGACCATCGCGCGGTGATTCTTTGTCTTGCTCGATCATGATGTTATTGACTCGCAACAAATCGGATTCAACTCGAATCTTATCAGACTTCAAGAATTTATCGAAGGTTACGCTATTCATGATCATAACATCAGGATTACAAGATCCGTTTGTTTTGATTGCAGTTACAAGCGCTGTGATATCTGCGCGAGGATCACAGGTTAACGGATTATCCCAAGATGCCGCCGTTGTTGGAAAATTAGAAGCTTCTTTAGGAAAATCATAGGTATAAACCTGATCGGCGTTTTGATCTGTAAGGCTTAGCGATCCAGTTTGCCAGATCTGCGCGGCTTGTAATTCAATAGCTCTATTGTGTGAATTCCCCATGCGAACAAGACCCATAGATCCGTAATTAAGAATCCTTTCAATATCTGCGATCATAACTGCATCATATTCATTGACCCCGAAAGGTGCATTGTATAAGTCACAATCATCAATTGTGTATTCCTCTGAATACTTGGGCACTGTCAATTCCATTACATCCGTTTTTGAAATGACATTCCCGGTAGTTGCTCCGCAACATAGCTGGGGGATCGCAACTTCTTCACCATTGAACATTAGGGGTACGCTAATTTTACCGGCCGCGCCGCGTGTCATGGCTCGCATGGCTTTTGAAGGTACTTTAAAGAATGATGCTAAAAATCCATATGGATCAACACCTTGAATATATGCGTCTAGTAGTAAATTTTGACAAGATTCCATGATTATGCTCCTATTGTAACCGCGTTATCGCGTTGATTCTTAACAACAATAGAATAATTTCTTAAAGAATCTTGTTGCGATGTTGTTAATTTTACAGCCGGATCGGATTCTAAATATAAGGTATTTAAATTCAATGCCCCGGAAATGATTAGGCTTGCTGTACCTTCTGTTTCGCCCGCTTCCCAATTGTAACAGCACGCAAGAACAGCCAAAGCGCCTTCAGTCGCTCCATCCCAAGCGATGTATGCAGAACTTACAGTGTCAAAAACGACGACCAAGCCGGGCAACCACTGCGCCGCGGCTGTTCCGTCTGAACGACCTACTGCTCGATTCTCTTGAATCACATCTGAATATCTTAGTGCATTTACTAGTTCTAATTCTTTAAGTGGTGTTATGTCACAGCAACTCATTAGTGTTCCTCCCGTCGTAATTTTGCAGCAACGCGATCAAAAGGATCTTGACTCTCTGCGCTTTTTTCTTCTTGTTCTTTTGGCGACTCTTCTAATTCCTCAACCTCTTTAGTTTCATCTTCTTTTACAGCTAAGACCTCTTTGACTGATTTTTTAGATGATTCTTGAGGTATTTCCGCCGTTTTTTTGGCATAATTTAAGTGGGCAACTAAAGTATTTTCCGGTTCTTCTCCGTTCTGAATCGCTTTTGCTGCAACTTCCCACGCGCCAGATTCTGCGGCCAATTTAATATGGGCATTGATAAGCGCCAACGGTACGGAATCTTTAGAAGTTGAAGCCTCTAAGGATTCTTTTTCTTGATTGTTTTGATCTAACATTGTTATAATCTCGTTTTGTTCATCGTCGTCTTCATAATAGCCATCTACTAAATTCATTTCCATGGCCGCTTCGCTTTTAAATACAGCACCTCGACCATGATCGCTTATTTTGCGCTTCCTGTCAATAATAGCCTTAAAATCATCAAAATAGCTATCAAGTTCTTTTCGCAATGCTGCCACATGCTCTTCATCGTCTGCATTCAAAACCTTAAGATCGGATTCTTCATTTGTGACTAACATATAATAATCGTTTGAATAGTACATGCCTTGGAGAACGCCAATCGATCCTACATTCGACCATTTACCAACCATCTGAATCCGATCGCATTGAGACGCTAACGCATAAGCTGCACTAGCGCATATACTGTCAACAACTGCGGTTATTTCAACGCTAGTATTGAATATGGCATCACAAGCAAGTAAGAATTCATTACAACATACGCCGCCACCTGAATTGAATACCAGTTCTGCTTTCTCATAACCTTCACTTTCTGCGTATGCTATGAATTCATTAATATCAGAATAGGCGGTGTAGCTATAATCAGAATAAGCCATCCACCATTCCGGGGCAATAACAAGAGCGCCTACAACATGAAGCCTCAACACGCCATTATCAATACTCATTGAATTCTTAAAAGAATGTTTTTCCTCTGCAAATTTGGAATGCCAAGGTTTTTCTTTTTTTTCGAATTCCGCGGTAAGGCTTACTAGCTTATTTAAATGTTGCGCATCCATTGCAAGGATTCTTGTGTTCATTGTCTCACCTCAATAAATAATCTTGATGCCACATCTAAATGAATAAAACCATTTGATTTATAATAAATTGCAGACCCTTTATAAATGAGAATCTACTTTAGGTATTCAAAACCTCGTTCAATAATGG
>WLWE01001120.1_pt1 | contig 20932 bp, 27 predicted proteins | sample 6718301 | NCBI WGS metagenome assembly WLWE01 (sample SAMN12718691, study PRJNA515312) | sponge metagenome | isolation source: marine sponge | host: Mycale hentscheli | place: New Zealand: South Island, Marlborough, Capsize Point | collected 2003-05-01 | reverse complement strand
TTACACAGTTGTGAACACAGTTGAGAACACAGTTGTGAACACAATAGAGATTAAACACTCTTAGTAACAATATTGTTCACTAAGTTACAACCTTGAACAGGAGTGTCAGCAATGTCACAAAAGGCAAAAATCCTTAAGCACCTAATGAGCAGTAAGAGCTTGTCTCCCCTGCAAGCCCTTGGCCTCTTCGGATGCTACCGCTTGGCCAGTCGCATCCATGACCTCAAACGTGACGGTCACCAGATTGAGACTATCATCAAGAGCGATGATCAGGGACGCACCTATGCCAGCTATGTCATGAAGCATGACAAGGCTGCGTAGAGCGTGGCACTACTGGTGCAAAGCTATCGGTCAGAAGGCGTTCCAGGATGACCTTCGGGCCGATAGAGTTGCACTGATCAGGACGGCATGGATTGTCTTGCACATTGTGACCTGTTTGTTCATAATTGCACACAACGGGTACAAGATGAACCTTTGGAGTTTATAAACTGATGTCTAAAATTATGAGGTGGATGATGGAGATCGAACATTTCTGTGATGGGTACTTCTTCGATGCGCCTATTCCGAACGATTTCACTGTTGATGAGGTGCTGGAGGATGTTGAGGCTTATTTCAAAAGCAAGGAAGCATCTGAATACGCCAAAAACTATCTCCTCAGTACGCTATGAGATGCACGATATGTGACGCGGTACTGCCGGTACTGAGTAAAGACGACATCTGCAACGTGTGTAACTGGCACATCAAGGATGCCCTAGACCAAACCATACCAACCCTACAAGAGGAAAGCATAGATGATCTTATCACACATAATGGCCCTCCTTCTATCGAAGGCGATAAAGACTGAGCAAAACCTGGCAGCCCTAAAAAACCCGAAGGACACCTGAGAACATGGACAGAGACGAATGTTTGGAAACAGCTAAAGAACTGATCAACGGAGAACGAGCCAGTCACTACGGGCCAGCGGACGAGAACCACCGCCGCATAGCGGCTTTCTGGAATACGTATATCTGGGACGCGGGTCTGTCGAGACAGCTAACAGAGGCCGACGTAGCTTGCCTGATGATCCTGCTCAAGGTCGCTAGGTTGGCGCACTCGACCGATAACGCCCGAGACAGTTTCGTGGACATCTGCGGCTACGCGGCTATAGCAGCGGAGATGGCAGAACAGTGACGGAGACCACGAGGCAGAGGGCTAACGCATGAAAGGCCACGAAATGACCGACAGCACAGCGGTAGAGATACATAAGCCGTGTCCCGATTGCGGCTCTTCTGACGCACTGTCAGAGTATGACGATGGACACACCTATTGCTTCAGTTGCAACCAGCACCGGAAAGAGATTGATAACGTGTCGAACATTGAGGACTACAAGAAGTCAGAGCCTGACATACGCTGGCAAGACCGGAAGATCGGTGGAGCCATCGCTGAGTTTTACGAGGTAAAGGTCCAAGACGATATTGTCTACTTTCCCTACTTCTCTGACGGAGTTCTGAAGGCCAGTAAGCTACGTATTCCGGGTAAGGAACACAAGACCGAAGGTGAGTTCAGCAAGTGCGACTTGTTTGGAGCACATACCCTTACCAAAGCTGCCCCTCAACGCTCCAAGACGATCATCATCACCGAAGGCGAGGCCGACGCTCTGGCAGCGTTCCAGATGGCCAACCGTATCCCTCTAGGCTCCACCAAGGTCAGCGACAGTCCCAAGAGCACTCTGGTGCCTGTCCTGAGCATCAAGAGCGGAGCGGCCAGTGCAGAGCGCGACTTCAAGAAGAACCTAGAATTGCTCGAACGCTACGAGCGTGTCTTCATCTGCTTCGATAACGATACTCCGGGCCGTACCGCCGCAGAGAAGTGCGCCAAGCTTTTGTCTCCGGGCAAAGCCTACGTTGTCAACCTAGAGCACAAAGACGCATGTGAGTACACCAAACGTGGGCTGGGCAACGAATTCCTGGCGCACCTTAAAGACACCGACTCATACACCCCGTCTGGTATTCACAACGGTGCGGACAACTTTGACCGCCTTTGGGACGAGCAGAACATCAAGAGCCTACCTTTCCCCTTCCCCGACCTTCAGGAGAAGACCTTGGGTACTCGCGGCAGGGAGATCATCACTTGGGCTGCTGGTACAGGCGTAGGTAAGTCTAGTATTCTGCGGGAGTTGCAACACTACTACATCAAGAACACCGACCTGAACATAGGCATCATCGCCCTTGAAGAGAGCGTTGACCGCACCAGACGCGGCATCTTGGCTGTAGAGGCCAACCTTCCATTGCATCTTAACGAAGTATTCAGCAAGTATCCTAAAGAAAAAGTCAAAGAACACTTTGCGAATACTCTAGGCACCGGACGTGTTTACTTGTACGACCATTTTGGCAGTATGAACACCGACGACCTGCTGTCTCGCGTCAGGTTCATGGTACAGGGACTAGACTGCAAGGTGATCTTCATCGACCACTTGAGCATCTTGGTTTCAGGGCTGGAGATCATGGACGAACGCAAGGCCATTGACCGCACCATGACACTGCTGCGTCAGTTGACCGAAGAGACCGGATGCACTCTGCACCTTGTCACTCACCTGCGCCGCCTTGGCTCAGACCGTTCGCACGAAGAAGGTATGGAGATCAATCTAGGCCACCTGCGAGGCTCTCACGGTATTGCACAGATCAGTGACACAGTGGTAGCTTTGGAACGTGACACCCAGAGTGACGACCCCGTGGTCAGCAACACAACGACGCTGCGGGTACTGAAGTGCCGCTACACTGGCGATGTAGGATTAGCAGGTAGGCTGTTCTACGAGAAGAAGACCGGACGTATGACAACCATCGAACAGGAGTTCTAAGATGGCGAAGAAAAGTAAGCAGGGAGCTAACTCCTACACTCCAGTTCCTAAGACAAAGCGTAGAAACAAGCTTGCTCCGCGCAACCACACAAAACGCCTGAACAAACGTTCACCGTATGCGGAATCGCTGTCAAGGAAGAGAGGTCAAGGGTAATGGAAGTAGAACTAATTGATCACATGGGTTCAGACTTGTCTGTGGTTAACGCAGCCAGGGTCAGCTTTGGCAAGTTGAGTAAAAAGCTTTCTCAGAAGGACGAGAAGCTCATAGCCTACTTGGCCAAGCACAACCACTGGACACCCTTTGGACACACCAGCGTAACCTTTCACGTTAAGGCTCCTATCTTTGTTGCTAGGCAGTTGGCAAAGCACCAAGTCGGACTTGTCTGGAACGAAGTCAGCAGACGTTATGTCTCTGACAGGCCACAAGCTTGGATGTCTCATCTTTGGAGACAACAGAGCGACGATAAGAAACAAGGATCAGAAAGTTTTGGCGTGGTATCTCAAGGTATCGTGGAGGACATCTACGCCTCTGCTATCTCGCACTCTATCGATGCGTACAACAGGCTGCTCAAACTAAAGGTATGCGAGGAACAAGCTAGAGCAGTCCTGCCTCAGTCCATGTACACAGAATGGTACTGGACCGGCTCTGTGGCAGCGTTTGCCAGAGTGTGTAAACTGAGACTAGAAGAGACTGCCCAAGAAGAAACACGAGAAGTAGCTGTTGCAATCTCAGACCACTGTGCTAAACTGTTTCCAGTAAGCTGGAGAGAACTGAGTTGTTGAACACTCTTGTGATAGACATTGAGACTGACGGGCTGGATTACAACCGTATCCATTGCCTGGTCACGCTCGATGTGGACAACAACATTGTCAAGACGTTCCTAAATCCTGTGGGAGTGCGCGAGTACTTTAACAGTTTTGACAAGATTGTTGCTCACAATGGCTCGGCCTTTGACTTCCCTGCGTTGCGTAAACTTTGGGGAGTAAAGGTTCCTGTTGCCAAGCAGAGGGACAGCCTGACATTGTCTCGCATGGCAAAGCCCGACAGGGAAAAGGGCCACGGCTTGAAGGCATGGGGAGAACGTCTAAATTTTCTCAAGGGTTCCTACGAGGAGTCTTGGGAGAAGCTCACAGATGAGATGATAGCCTACTGTGAGCAAGACGTTCTCCTCTGCGCGAAGGTCTACGAGATCGTCTGCGAAGAGACCAAGGATTTTTCAGAGAAGTCTATAGCAGACGAACACCGTATGCAGCGTTTGGCTACACACGTTGAAGAGAACGGCTTTGCGTTTGACAAGAAGCTGGCGCACAAGATGTACTCCAAGCTTCTATTGGAGCAGGAGGAGATCGTTATACAGATGCAGGACACCTTTGAACCAGAGGTGATCCAGCTAAAGACCAAGACCAAGCTGAAGCCGTTCAACCCAGCCAGTCGTAAGCAGATCGGTGAGAGGCTCATTGAGAAGGGTTGGAAGCCACGGCAGTTCACACCTACGGGACAGCCCAAGGTAGACGAGAGCACTCTGGAAGACTGTGATATACCAGAGGCTCAGATACTGGCCAGATACTTTATGTTGCAGAAACGCACTGCTATGATTGATTCTTGGCTCAAGTCTTGCGGAGAAGCTGACCGCGTACACTGCCAGTACAGAACCTTGGGTGCTATCACTAACCGTATGTCGTGCAGCAACCCTAATCTGCAGCAGATACCGTCTCTGCGTAAGCCGTTTGGCCTAGAGTGCCGACAGATGTGGTGTGCAGACTATGGCAACGTGTTGATAGACACCGACGCTGCTGGGCTGGAGCTTCGAGTGCTGGCGCACTACATGAACGATCCAGAATACACAAAAGAAATACTGGACGGCGACATACATACTGCCAACCAGAAGATGGCTGGCCTACAGACCAGAGATCAAGCCAAGACGTTCATATACGCTCTGCTGTATGGTGCAGGTGACGCTAAGATTGGCTCAGTAGTTAACGGTACTGCTAAGGACGGTAGGGATTTACGAGAGCGGTTCTTGTCTAATCTCCCGTCGTTCTCCAGATTGCGGGAAGCGGTGGTACACAAAGGAACATCAGAAGGGCGCTTGAGGGCAATAGATGGCCGACAACTGGTGGTGAGACATCCACACGCTAGCATCAATACGCTCATTCAAGGCTCTTCTGCTGTACTTATGAAGAAGTGGTTTATGAATACAGCCGCTAACTTGAAAGCTAAGAAAACCGGCGCGAAGCTGGTTGCAATGGTGCATGACGAAATGGTGATAGAATGTGTACAAGAAAGCGTTGACTCTGTGTCTGATTGTGTTAAAATAGCTATATCACAAGTCAACAAAGAGTATAGCCTACGCTGTAAGTTAGACTGTGACGTACAAACTGGAAACAACTGGAGTGAGATACACTAATGGCTAGTTCCTATATCGAAGGAAATCTTTACTACACGTACTTGTTCGACCAGAAGGACAAGTATGACCGCTATTCCTGCGCCGTTGCTCTTGAGGGAGACCAGGTGAAGAAGGCAAAGTCGCTTAACCTGACGGTAAAGCAGGACGATTCAAAGTACAACGGAATGCCCTATGTGCAGTTGAAGAGCAACTACCAGCCAGGTCTCTATAACAAAGATGGTTCAGAGTACGACGGCCCCAAGGCTCTGGGCGAGGGTACTACGGGAGTTGTTAGGCTTAGTCAGCGACCCTACAATAACAAGTTTGGCAGCGGTGTGACCACCTTTATCGAAGGCGTTAAGTTCACTAACGTTGTGGAGTACAAGTCTGCCAATGCTGCGTTCGACGATGAAGAAGGCTCTGACGACTTTTCTAACGCCGAAGAAGCAGAAGAGTTTTAAGTGTCGGACTACGGACACTGGGATGTGAATCTGGTAGGCAACTTTAACCCTAATGCCCATTTGGGGTTTGTCTACCAGATCACTCGCATTGACACCGGCAAGGCTTACATAGGCTGTAAGCATCTCTGGAAGTTCAAGAAGGGTAGTCGCAAGCGTGTGAAAGCAAGCGAGTGGCGCACCTACTGTAGCAGTAGTTCTTATTTAGTACCGGAAATAAAAGAGCTAGGTAAAGACAAGTTTAAGTTTGAAATACTTATGCTCTGTGACAATAAAAGAAATCTGTACTATAATGAAATGAAGTTACAGGTAGAACTAGGTGTCCTAGAAAGCGACAAATACTACAACGCCAATGTGGGCGGGATGCGTTTCTACAGACCTGTGAAGAGTTACGTAAGTGAAGAACTCAGGGACAAGTTTAGAGGAACAAACAACTCCGCCTACAGAGGCACCTTCTATGTTTTTAGAAGTGACAGCAGCATCGTTGAAGAGGTCATAGACACGACCATGAAACAATGGTGCAAAGAGAACGGTTACGATCATAGGCGTATCTCTGACTTACGTAATGGAAAACAGAAAAGACACAAAGACATTATAAAGGTGGAGTATGCAAATGAGCGAGAAGAAGATTGAAACCCTAGTTCCTGACATTTACGAACTGCTGGACCAAGGCAAGAAGGAGCCTGACAAAGCCGCGCTGTTTGAGATGGCCTACACAATGATGGAGGTTGTCCGTAAACAACTTTGGTTCTCCACTGCAGAGCGTAAACCAGCACTGCGTATGTCGAACCTAGGCAAGCCCTGTGACCGCGCTCTGTGGATGGACATCAAGGGTGACCACGAGCCTGAGCCACTGACCCCTGAGACACGTCTGAAGTTTCTCTTTGGTGACTTGGTAGAGGCTCTGGTGCTGTACCTGGCCAAGGAAGCTGGACACAAAGTCGAGGACCAGCAGAAGCGTATCGAAGTTGACGGCATTGTCGGACACATCGACGCTGTTATTGACGGGCATCTTGTCGATGTAAAGTCAGCTTCCAGCTTTTCCATGAAGAAGTTCAAGAACGGTACGCTACCCGACGACGATGCCTTTGGCTATATCTCTCAGATTAGCGGCTATGCTAACGCTATGGATAAGAAGAGCGGTACGTTCCTTGCTATGGATAAGAGCGGCGGAGAGCTTGCTACCTACACGCACAAAGACCTAGAGGACACGTCTGCTAGGATCAAGCACGTTAAGACGATGCTGGAGTCAGACACACCGCCAGATCGACCGTTCAAGACAGTTGACGACAAACCATCGGGCCGTAAGAAACTAGGTATAAACTGTTCTTATTGCCCCCATAAGCAAGTTTGTTGGGCAGACAAGGGACTGGACCTCAAGTTCAGAGGTGGTCGCCCAGTCTTCTTGGTGGGGGATGAAGGCAAGACAAAAGAAGAGATCGAGCATGGTTTCTGAAAATGTTCTGAAAGACTTGTCAGAGACATACAGTCCAGAGGAGATACTTGAAATCCTTGGGCTTGATAACTTTGACCTAGTCGTTCTGCTTTATGATAGAATAGAAGAAAACCTACACAACTTCCAACTAAGGCCGGTAGACTACAATGAATTTTAAAAGTAACGAAAACCCTATGTTCCGCTCTAAGTTCAGCGAAGACATCTTCAAGCACAAGTATGCTCACGAAGGATGTAATAATTGGGCTGATCTTTCACGCGTCTTAGTACAGGACGTTTGTGGAGATCACCTTTCGGATGATGAGGTCGAAACTCTGACCCAAATGGTAACAGAGTTGAAGTTCATCCCCGGTGGACGCTATCTATATTATGCGGGTCGGCCTAATAAGTTCTTTAACAATTGTTACTTGTTGAAGGCAGAGGAGGATAGCCGAGAAGACTGGGCTAACCTGTCTTGGAAGTCTGAGTCGTGCCTTATGACGGGCGGTGGTATCGGTATTGACTACAGTGTCTACCGCCCCTCTGGTGCCACTCTAAGCAAGACTGGTGGCATTGCATCTGGCCCTATTCCCAAGATGCAGATGATTAACGAGATTGGTCGTCGAGTGATGCAGGGTGGTTCACGACGCTCTGCAATATATGCAAGTCTAAACTGGAAGCACCGAGATATTGGAGAGTTCCTGTCTGCCAAGAACTGGTACGACATGCCAGTGGGTGACACCGGCTTTTCTGTAGGACAGATTAAGGAACAAGACTTTAACTACAATGCCCCACTAGACATGACAAATGTCTCCGTCAATTATGATACAGAGTGGTTATTGAACTACTGGGACACTGGTGACGTTGGAGAGGTGTTTAAACGGAACGTGCAACAGGCTCTCCAAACAGCAGAACCTGGCTTTAGCTTTAACTTCTTTGACAAGGAAGATGAGACGCTTCGCAATGCGTGTACAGAAGTGACCAGTGCTGACGACTCTGACGTCTGTAACCTTGGTAGTATCAACCTTGGCAGAGTTGAGACACTTCAGGAGTTCCGTGATATTGTGGAACTGGGTACTAAGTTTCTACTCTGTGGTACACTGAAGGCAAAGCTGCCCTACGATAAGGTGTATGAGACACGAGAGAAGAACCGTAGACTTGGCCTCGGACTCATGGGTATGCACGAATGGCTGATTAAGAGAGGGTATAAGTATGAGGTCACGGAGGAGCTTCACCGCTGGCTGGGTGTTTACAAAGGCCATAGTGATAACGTTAGCGCTAACTACGCTGATAGTCTTGGCATATCCCGTCCTGTGGCTAATAGAGCGATTGCCCCAACTGGAAGTATCGGTATTCTCGCTGGTACTAGCACTGGGGTTGAGCCTATTTTTGCTGTTGCTTATAAGCGTCGGTATCTAAAGGGACAGAACCGTTGGCATTACCAGTACGTTGTTGACTCTGCTGCTCAAGAGATCATTGATATATACGGCACAGACCCAAACAAGATTGAGTCAGCTATTGATCTTGCCGAAGACTATGAGCGCCGTATGGCGTTCCAAGCCGACGTTCAGGACTATGTAGATATGTCCATCTCGTCCACCATTAACCTACCACAGTGGGGTTCAAAGTTGAACAATGAGGACACTGTTGAAAAGTTTACTAATACTCTTGCCTCTTATGCTCACAGGCTGCGCGGGTTTACAGTCTATCCAGACGGATGCAGAGGAGGTCAACCTCTATCATCGGTTCCTTATTCTGAGGCTGTAGACAAACTTGGTACAGAGTTTGAAGAAAGTGTAGAGACTCACGACATTTGTGAAATCTCTGGTCAAGGAGGAAGCTGTGGTGTTTAACAATGGTAAACAAATGTGTAAACAAGTGTAAGCTAGACCTAGACCACGTATATTGCATAGGCTGCGGTAGAACAGTAGAGGAAATTAAACTAGCTTATGAAAAGAAAAAGCAGGAAAGAGAGTTCCAGATATACTGGTCTCGCCTTCCTGCTTAGGTTGGACGCTAAATAGTCCCGTGGGGAGCCAAGGTTAGCTCCCCTTTTTACTATTGGTACTGCATTTGCTCTATGCCTCTCGCTATCTCGGCTGTCTGCCTCTCTATTTCAGCGTTAGGGAATCTTGATATATTTGGGTCAGGGTTGAAGCCACCTGTTCCATCGACTACGTCTCTATAACGAGAGATAATTCCTGCCCGTTCTCGTTTCTCTGCATCTGCGCTTATTAGGTCACGAACCCGAGATTCAAAATCGTCAACTTCAGGCTCAGGCGCAACTGGTTCTGTACCCGGAACACGATAGGCACCTGACAGAGGCTGTGCAGACATAGCCGACAAGATACCAGCAGGGGTTACAGGAGCCTGACCCTCTGCCATAGGAGCAACCGTAGGCACTGGTGCCGTAAAGGACTGAGGCTGACCGTCCTGCTGCGGGGCTTGCATACCTTGAAGCATTGAGAACAACGTTGTCAAATCGTAGTCCTCATATGACGGGGGCATCATAGGAGCGGTGGCATTGATACCGTACTTAGGATATGCCGTCTGAACCACCGCTGGAGCAGCAGTGTATTCAAAGGGGTTCTGGGTGTACCCTACGTTTACAGGGTTAGCCGCGTACAAGTCTTGAAGCGTTTGCTCGTTGGCCGCAGCGATGTTTTGGTTCTGAAGAGCAGTGATTAGACTTCCCATAGTACTTCCCTTAGTTTATTTAGCGTTTTTAACAATAGATGCACCGAAGTACAGACCAGTTATAGCAGAGAGCAAATGTGTGTCAAGAGGTGTTAGTACAAGCCCCTTGACTACTTGCCACTTTACTTCTTCACTTCCTTCAAAGAACAGGAAACCTGGGTTCCAAGATGTGTAGCCCACGGTAACCTGAATCTCTGGCCAGAACACAGTCACAACCTTCGGCCAAACAATGATAGACCCTACCGCAGCCAGAGCGATTAGCCGCCGCGTCATTTGGAAGCCCTTGTTCTCGTAACGTCTGGCTAGGTCAGTAGCCTCAGACTGCGCTGAGAGGCCGTCTATGGCCCTCTGAAAGGCATCCTGCTTGGCCTTCATGCTCTGAGACCACATGGACATCACACCGCCCATAAGGCCAGAGCCTAGCATTGTTACAAGTTCAAGAGGTATTCCCAGCATCCTTGTCTCTCCGTCGTTCTTTTATTTCTGTAATACTCTGGTAAATCCTAATGCTCATCCAGACAATGGTGAACAAACTTGCCAAAGCTGGAAGCACTTCTGTTACCGCTCCTAGAGCAACCATGCCAGCAGTGATATCAATGGGGGTTTTATCGTTCATCTTTTCCCCCGCTGTACTTTTTCATTACCTTATTTACATAAGTATTAGAAGCTTTTGTATTAGGATCACCATACCATGCTTTAGCTATTTTACTAGGATTAGTTGAATTAGTATCTTTCATCTTTAAAGATAAGGCAAGGTCTAAAAGCATTGGGTAATGTTTTTCATGTAGTTCTTTAGAAATTAAGCCTTTTCCACCGCCTCGTAAACTTTTATCAACTTTGTTTGGATTATCATTATAAGCGTTTATACGGTTTTTACCTTGTTGTATAAAACTTTGCACATAATTTATAAACTCAGGATTGTCTGGAACATCTGGATTTCTACTTAACACGTCTTCTGCTAATGTATATGTTATTTGCGCCGGACCAAATGCAGAACTTTCTGAAGAACCCCTAGTAAAAACGTATGGGTCTTTTTCACCACCTGTTTCAACAGATATAATTGATCTCTTTAAAAGGTCTTTATTTAAAACAGGAGCACTTGGTTTACCCTCTGGGCGAGGCATCCCAGCTACGGCAGACAACACACCGCTTCCCTGTTGAGGCTGACTAAGACCAAGCATCCCAAGTGCTTTTAGAATACCTTCGTTAATAACTTCCATTGAATTATCCCTAGAACTTGAGATTGAGTCGGGCGGCTGCGAATAGGTCACTGGAGCTTGGAAACTTAGCAGCAGGACCAGTGGAAGTAACAGAAGCGTCGAAAGAACCAGCCCCACCCAGTACCGGAGTACTATATCCAACTGTAGGTCCAACAATTCCTTCAGGCGTGATAGTACCCGAACCATAGAAACCTCCTCCCGGTGTCTGATATGAGACATTAGCAGACGGGTTAACAGGCGGCATCTCGTTAGACAACAGTCCCTTCACCATTGACATAGGTGACACACCTGTGTTCACGTTGACATTCATACCCGTGGGTAGCATTTGGTTCAACATTGGATCAATGGTGTTACGCCCAAAGTCATCTGCCACTTGGTTAACACCTTCGACAACAGTGCGACCAGTGTTGATAACAGGTTCTGGAACCACCGAACCTGCTCCCATAGCTGCAGCACCGCCACCGTAGAGCATCGCCTTGTCTTTCAATCGCGAGAACTCTTGACTAGCTTGAGGGTTGCTTTGGATAGCGTTTTTGAAGTCTGAGAAAAAGTCTGCCATTATCGTGATCCTGCAATTCTAGAGCCTTCTGCCAAAGCTGCCTGAGCGTCTGGGATGTTAATAGCCTGTTGGCTCGTTCCTTGAATGGCTCGAATAACGTCTGCCATAGCTTTACCAAGCGTTGCGTCTTGGTAATTAGACACAGTTTGCTGCTGTTGCTGCTTCTGAATTTCTTCGTCAGACTGGCGCACAACTCTGGGAACAATAGGAGTACCCTCTTCTGGCAAGGTTGTCTCAGCCTCGGTCATGTAAGCTGACACAGAAGCTGCCAAGAGACCTGTACGACCGTTTAGTGCCGCCCCAGCGGCCTTGCGAGCGTTCTTGACAGTAGTGCCAACATAGGGGGCCATTAGCTTGTTGATGTCTTCCTGAGACTTGCCGCTTGCCACTGCCGCTTGAACACGTTTCCATGCAGGTTGGCCTGGGCCAAAACCACGAAGAGTGTACATGAGCGTAAGAGGCTTCAGTGTAGCCAACAGATTGCCGTTAATTGCTCCTCTGATGGGTGCTATTGGCAACCCTGCTGCGTTGATGGCACCAGCCGAAGGGTCGATGTTCAAAGCCCCCTGTATGGTGTTGCCCATGTCAATCATAGGCTTGTAGTACTTGGGGCCAAGAAGTTCTTTAAGAGCTTCAGGAGAAGCATTGTTGGCAGACACAATATCATCTGCCCAATTTTTGATAGCTGCGTTTCGCTGTGCAGCTTGCAGACCACCAAACTTTAGCACTTTTGAATACACTTCTGCATAGAAGAGTTCGTTGTAAAACTCTCCTGCCCTAGGATCGACAGCTTTCAGGTTTCTAAACTGCGCGGCTGCAGAAGCTAAGTCAGAGCTAGACAAGTTTGAAGCAACGTTGCTCACGTTGTCTACAAATTTGGCAGCGTCTTTATAGCTAAGAACCTGTCCAAGCTTTGCAGCACCTTCTGGTTTACCGTCGGCCAGCTCTTTCAGAGCTTTTTTATAGTCCCGCATACCGGGAGTATCGAACAACCGATTGATGGTATTTTTAAACCTAGGAGTGTTATCCGCTTTCTCCAAAGTTCTGATAGCCTTTAAAGCGTCAGACGCATTTTGCCGTAGCGTCGACACGTCTAAAGCTGCGGCTGCGTTCAGATCGAACTGGTCTTTGATAAAGCGCATATACTGAGAAGATACTTCTCCCAGAAGCTCATCTACACTCGCCACATCAGCACCCCGACCTCCGATAGCCTTAGTACCTTCGAGGGCGCGGTCTAGTTGCTCAATGATGTCGCTAAACAATCGTGGCTTTCTACCGGAGACAAGATCATCCACGTACTGCTTAGGCGTTTGAGCAGTAGTTTCAGTGATGTTTCGCATTGACTGTTTAAAAGGAGTGATAAAATTACGATACTCTTTGTTTACCCTTTTAAGCTCTGCGCTGAAGCCTGAACTATATTTGTCCATGGTCTTTAAAACTTCATCAGAAGCCAAAAACCCATCACGCCTTTCATCTGCCTTATTTGTTTTGCTACTACCTTTTGCGGAAAGTTTGCGATTTAGCTGGTATAGATCGTTGGCGTTGATCTGTACTAGGCTTTCTGCACCGTCATTACTTAAATCCTTAATAAATTCTTTTCCAACAACAGGTTTTCCAGTTTCTGGGTCAATTTCATCCGCAATATCTTTTAGTCCAGAACCCTTTGCCTTAGCTACAGCAACATTATCTTTAACATCAACAGCACTAGCAAGCTTTGCCGCTAAAGCCTGGTCAACACTTTCAAATAATTTGATAGCGTCTTGCGCGTTGTTTGTACCAATTTCTTTTGCAGTGTTGTTCAACATTTCTGCAACGTCTTGGTTTTTAACAGCGACACCGGAAAGATTTTCCAGATTAAGCTTAGGGTTGGGAGCTTCAGGAGTTCCGTAAAGTTTTGAACTTTTAAACTGGTCTATTCCGTAAGCCATCTGACGTTCCAACGCACCCTTGATAAGGTCAGTGATTTGCGTTACGTCTTTAGCCGCCGACATTTTAGGACCAAGCTGATCCTGTAACTTAACAATACCGTCCAGACCTTTCTTGGCTTGGGCAATCTCAGTTTTTGTCAAGCTCTCTTTGACCAAGTCTGCAATCTCTATTTGACTGCGACCTGCTGCTTCACCAGCACGAACAATGTTGTCAATTTTGCCAAGAAACTCGACAGCTTGTGCTGGAATTTTATCTCCCAGTTGTTTAGAGCCAATTCCTTCCAACACTGTTGCAAATTTGCCAGTAAACGTACCTTGATCTCCCAGCATGTGCTTAATGGTCAAAACTGGTACAATGTCTTCTATGTCTGCGTCAGAGTACCCAGCGTCTTTCAAGGTTTGCGTAAGACTTTCACGGGCATCTATAGCGTCCTGAGCAGTCACAGACACACCGTTGTTGGAGTTGCCTTCCGCAAGTCTAGCCCTAGAGATGTCTGCAACCTTGTTCGTTGCTGACCCTAGAGCGTTAAGCGGCAGTCCAAGACCAAAGGTTAGGCCAGCGACAATAGCACCCTGAGAACCAGCGCGAGACCAAATTTCTCCCGGTGTTTCATACTGCTCTCCCCTCAGTGCCTGTACCGCTTCTACACCGTAGTTACCGGCAATGTCACCGGCCCCAGCACCAGCGGCTTGTGCAGCTAGTCTGCGAGTACCAAAAGCACCCAGAAGGCCACGAGCGGCTGTTCCTGCTGCAACGCCTGAGCCTGGGATAAAAATCTGCGGCCCCAGTACCTCGCCAACCACAGACGCAGTACCAATTGCAATCTCAGGGGCCAGATCGACCAAGTCGTAAGTAGAAGTTCCAATTTCGTCTACAACAACCGTGCGGTCATCTTTAGGCTCAATGCCGATGTTACGAAGACCTTCTGGCTTAACAGCAAGCTGTCCCCACGGTGTAATTTCCCAGTTACCTGCGCCGTAGTCAGCGTCTGCTGCCGCTTTGATCTCTTTGGTATTGCCCTGAGCCAACGCCTGAGAGAAACGAGCAGAGGCGTTCTTAACACCACTGGTCAGATCGTACTCGCGCTCAATGTCTGGCGAAACTCCAACCCGTGCAGCCTTAGCAGGAAATGCTTTGGCAATAACGTTAAGAGCTTGTCCGTCAGTCATATCGTCCGGTAGTTCAACTTGAGTACCGTCGTATAGTGTCCAAGTAGCCATTTAATAACCTTAGTTTTTAGTAGCTAGGGGATCATTAGGAGCAAACAGAGTCTCCGTAGGAACACCGGCAGCTCTAAGCATACGCTCGGCTGGAGCTATTTTTGCGTTGAAGGATTTTTCCAAGCCTTGGAGCTTTGCAAGCAATTCTGGATCACCTGTGAACAAACCTGGGGCTGCTACAATTTGCTCTAGAATTTTGTATTCTGCTTTGGTAGCCTCTCGACCAAACAGGCCAGATGAAAGAATACCCTGTTTTAGTTTATTTACTTCCATTTTATATTGTTCTGGCTTGCTGGCGTTCAGTTGAACACCGAAAAAGTTTCCGAAATTTTTAAGTGCTTGCATCGCAGCCGGTCCACCGCCCGAAACTCTAGCTGCAGATAAAACTTTCTTCAGGTTCTGAATTGCTTCCAGAGCTTGGTTTGCTCCGCTAATCCTGTCTACAAGCTCAACAGACTGCGAACTAAGATCAAAACTCGGACCTGCGGCTTCAGCATTAGCCAAGGCTTCCATCTGAGCCTTCATCATCTCAGCGTCCTGCGTCTCCATTGCCCTGAGTGCTTGCGTAGCTCCCAAGACAGTAGGACCAAAGCGCTGATTCGCAAAGCCAGCCTGTTGGAACTCAGGCTGTGCAAACATGCGTAGGAGGTTGGAGACAAAGTCACCTTTGGGAGGTGTTGGGCTTTGCTGTGCAAGAAGATTTTGTATTAAAGCTTGCATGTCGCCGCCTAGCATAGTCTGAGCGGCTACAGCTTTGCGATCAGCATCGCCCATCATGGTGCCGTTATTAGCACCTGCATTTATAGCTGCAGTAGTTTTGGCAGATACCAATTCTGCAGGTGTAGTGAAAGGGGTAGCAGGGGCTAGACTAGCCGCCATCTGTTGCACCGCAGGGTCTGCTGCTTGGGCCATACGTGCAGACTTTACAGTGCCTATTCCAATATCAGGAAGCGTTACCGGAGTAGGCGCAGGGCGGTTTTCAAGAGCAGTCTGCGCTTGTCTAGCCTCTTCTGCAGAACCAACACCAGCATAAGCATTCGGCTTCAGGTTTCGCGGCCCTATATTGAGGTCTCTAATAATGTCTAGTAAAGTTCTCGGTTCAGCCATATTCTTATCCTACCTAAATCAAGCCTTGGAAATTGAGATAAGGCCGTTTGACAATAGTGTTTTCAAGTTGTTTAGCGATACGTGTAGCAACTTCCTGCTGTATCTGAGCCTGTGTGCCTAGCTCAGTTGGGATGCCGTAGGGAGACTGAGTTGGGCGATAGCTTGACCTACCTGTCGGTATTCCCGGCATAGGAGGAAGACGACCCGTGATAGGCTCAACTGGCACTGGTCCCTTACCTTTACCGAGACCACCTGTGGCAAGATTGTTCAAGAATGAATCAATATCCTTTTTGTAACCAGCTTCCGTACCCTTTACCAACTCGTACTCAACATCGTCAGTAATGCCGTCCTCACCGTACATTTCACGTTCTGCGGCACTAAGACCTTCGTAAGGATCAGAGTACATAAGGCTACCTTCAGTCTCCTTAGCCCTATATGAATCAGGAGTGCCTTCGTAGTACTCAGAAGAAGCCATGCGTTCCAGTTGTGCTAATATTTTACCCATTTACAACTCTCCCGTAATCAACTCTATAGTACCCATCAGAGCCAATGGAGACAGCTTCTGGCATAATGTTAAGAACTTCCTGAGCAATAACACCAAGGGTTCCCTGCTCACCTGCAATCTCTTTACCCTTCTTGGTCCACTCCCAGCGATAAACCGGAATACCGTTCTCAAGCTCTCCGACACGTTTGATTTCAGTCTTGAGCCTAATGTCTGACAAACTTGCTGCTGTACCCGCTGCGCCAGCAAGCTGCTGGAAGATAGATGTGCCAGGAATAACCGTACCCGTCATGCCAGAGGATGTCTGCTGCATCTGAGTGGAGCTACCAAGACCAGCCAAGCCACCCAGCAGGTTAGCGTAGGTGATAGCCTGAGCACGTTCTGCTTCCTGCTGCTGCTGCGACAGGCGGCGAAGATCGGTAAGTTCAGCGGCCTGTCGAGATTCAACATCCCGGCCAATGGCTTCCTGCAACTGAGCCGGTGTCATCATAGACTGGATAACTGACTGAGCCATTCCCGGCAACGCACCAGCCGCTGCCACACGACGCTGCTCTTCAGCACCTAGAGCACTGGCCAACTGGCTCTGCACAGTTTCTTCGCGCTTCTGCTGCTGGAGAGTCTGAAGCTCACCCAAGGCAGTAGAGCCTAAGCCAAACTGACCAGCTTGCATAGCTTGCTGCTGTGCCAACTGTTTGTCACGCTCAGTAAGTTGACGAGCCTGATTAGCAATTTCGCCAGTTTGTGCTTGATACAACGCGCTAGTACCCGGAGCGGCAGTTGCCTGACTAAACATCTGGTCGTAGACAGTCTGGAAACCGGGAGCAAAACCAGCGGCAGTTTCACCCACCTGCCCGTACAAGCCCCTAGCCGCAGCGGTCTGAGCAGACGTACCCGGAACCATCGGACCTTGGTACAACTGTGGAGCAACGTTGAACCCTGCTTCCAACTGTGGCAACAGTGTTTCAATGTAGGGAGCAACTTCTTCCCACGGCTCTACTTGTGTTGAACCCTGCGTCTGCGAACTCGACGGTGCTTGCACCACCGTGCTGCTAGGTTTGAAAACACTGCCCATTTTATAGCCTCTTATATACAGTAATACTTGTTAGTTCGTAACCCATCGGGGCCATCACCTTTTCCCAACCTTTTCTCCCGGTCATCTCAAAGAACTCATAACCAAGAGCTTTGTAGTACTTTTCTACAATTGGAACTATGTCTGGAAAGTTAAACTTACCGCCAATTGCTTCTGCGTTAATGCCTGTGGATTGAGGATAAGCTGCAGCCCCTATGACAAAACAACCGACAATCTCGCCTTTTTCAGAATCGATAGTAACCCAAAGATCGGAAACCTTGTCTACAACCCGCTGGATGATATCTACTGCTTTGATAACGTCTGTGTTGTTCCTATCCGTAGAGTTTTCTATGTACTCCCAACACTGTCCCACTATTGTCTTAAAGTTTTTACTCTTAGGATTTACTTTCCTATAGCTTAACCCATGAACCGGCAGCGTTGAAAAAGTATATACCTTCTCCGCTTCCGGGGTTCCAACTAGTTCCGTCTGCATATCGTATGTCACCTTGACTTGGCTTCGTAGGAGCTTCGTAGACTACGTCTAAGTGTCCGTCTCGCAGTAGCTCTACAACAGCACCAAGTTCGATAAAAGTTTCGTTGAGATAACCTGGAAGCTCTTCTGGATCAGAAGGCGGGTTAGCGTGGTTAAACCGGAGGAACTCTCTGCTCATCGATCCGACACCACTTCGGACTCAATTGCATATCCAGAAAGATCAAAGGAAGTATCGGTGTCGTGTTCAAACTTGATAGCGATGTATCGACCGCGAACTCGACAATCAACTTTACTGTCCACGCCAATATTAAACTCAACTGGTTCAGCATAAGTAACACCAGCATAGGGTTCTAGTTCAGCCCCTACACTTATTTTAACATACCCTGTACCACTAATTCTAGGATAAATTCTACTTATATACTTAATAGAATCAGTCCTTCCAGAGTGTAGACCAACTCGTTCCAAAGTTGTTACAAAGGTTGTTCCATCAAACGTAGTACTGGTGTCAGCTAAGAAGAACCTGCTGTCCCCTGCTGTACTTGCAGGGTAGCACATCAGCAGAGAATCAACCGTGGGGTTGTAAGCTTGCTGAGACCAAGCAAGGGTGCTGTTCTGCCAAGTGTCTGTGGCCGCTGCCCACGTGTTTGTAAGCTCAGGGTCTACTAAGCCTACGCCAATGTAGTTAACACTGGGAAGGTCTCTGGTGGACCAAGTGTTGTCTCTATAGTTCCAAACCAGCGCGGTGTTTGGCAAACCGCCAGTAGCACCTGTGCGAGGGTAACAAATCCAGACTTCGTTTTGGATACGGTTGTTTACCAGAAACGTTTTGTAATAGTAGGTACTGTCGATCTGAGAGAACAAGAATGTTTTGACTTTGTCGTCAATGACACTTGTCAGGCCGTTACCGTTTGTGACGACAACATCGTTGGTGGACATAATCACGTGCTTACCATCGCCCAGATCAACAACAGCGTCCCTAGAGAACAAACCTGTGTTCTTAAACTTCTCTCGAAGGTTGAAGGTAAACGTACCGCCAACATAGGTCAAAGAGTGGATACTGTCTTCCTTGTACACGATAAGCTCGTTGCCCAGAGGCAGAGCGTTAAGGATACGACCCTTGGTGCCGCCTATGGTAGCCTCTCCTGACTCAGAGGCGGTGCTGGCAGTGTTCCAAGTGTCTGCACCGTTGGTAGCTGCCCCGGAAGGGATAGCGTCACTCCAGCGCACTGTGAAGGGCTTTGCGGTGCCACTGTCGGTTAGGTTAAGAGCAACCAAATGGTTTCTAAACGGTACAATGACCTCACAGCGAAGCGTGGAGGGCCAATCGGGCAAGTCTGTAAACTTTGTGCCGCCCTGCGTAAAGCTCTGAGGTACGTCCAGTGTGTTGTTAGCTACCAATACACCGCCAAGCACACCGCCCTGCCAGTTCTTCGTAGTCCCTGCAATGGTGGTGTACGCTCCAGAGGTTCTGGTAACGTCAGAGTGAGTAGAACCGTCAATCTTGTTCAGAGACGTAGCACCGCCGTAAATCCACAGAGGAGTGCTTCCCTGTGTCCAACTTGTGGTCCAGTACGGTACATCCAGAGCAGTACCAAAGACGCGAGAGTTGCCAAGAATGGTACTGGCCTTCTTGTCCACAAACCGAACATTGCTGGCGGTTGTGAAAAACGTAGGCGGCATATCGTAGGGCGACAAATCTGTGTTAAGAGAAAAGCCGCTTGCCTGTCCGTTAATGTCAAAAAGCTCTTTAGCCATTTCCGGTTGCCGTGTCTTCTTCCCAGACAGTGTTGTCAAACTCTTCTAGACAGATATAGAAGCTACCTTGTTCTGTAAGTAGGTTGCCGTTCTGCTCTTGGATAATATTAAATAAATCTAAAACCCAACTTGTAGACATTACGCACCTCTACGAACAAGAGAACCTGGATCACCTTGCACAGTCATGGTCATAACTGTTCCGCTATAACGAGCAGAATCTTCTGCCTTTTTGATGTCTTCCAGAGACTTCTGGTAAAGTCCCGCAAAACGCTGTAGCTGTTCGCTATCGTTAAGATAGGTAGCTCCTTCCAAGCATGAACCGTAGAGGTACAAATCTGGGAAAGCTTGCAGAATGTTGTTGGTAGAGTTCGTGTTGGACAGCGGTGTCAACTGTTGGTAATAGTTGATACCAATGGTGTACTCACCGTCTGGTGCTGGGTAGAGTTCTATGTTCTTGCCCAAGTTGGTATAGGCTTTAGGAGCACCAGAAACAATGTTGCCGTACTCGCGGCTACCTGACTCAGGTGAAAGGTAAGCCAAGGCATACACCTGAGAACCAGAGTTGTAGGTAATGTTCCGAAGTTCGATCAAATCACTGGGCAAGTCGTAGAACGCCGTGCCGCTTGTAGTCGTAGTGTTTGCCCGAACCATGTTTGCACGAACACGCAAGTCGCGGTTCATGCGGTTCTCTGTCAAAGAGATAAAGTCAGGAATTACGCTGGTCAAATCATCCCGGTTGAGATAATTAGCAACGCTAGTTTTCAACTCTGAATAAGTAGCCAAGCCCATTACAAGTTGCTTTCATGTGTCCGAAGCCAACGATACTCAGGGTCATTAAGAAGCTTTTTAATCTTTGGCATGTCGTTCTTGTCCATGATATCGATGCCAAGTTCACGCTTCCACTTTTCAATAATGACCAGAGGAATGCTAGCCACTTTACGCATACTAGGATTGTTCTGTAACCCGTAAGGAGAGTCACCAGCCATTTCCTTTTTGTTCATCTCTAGGATAGGCTGCACGTCCTGCGTATTTTTAAGGACAACCTTGTCCTCATTGTGGTCATAGTTAAACTGAGTTTGGATAGGATTTTTATACATAGGTAACCTCTAAAATGGGGAGAGAGCTAAATGCCCCCTCCCCGATTAGACTAGTTAACGTCGTAGACCGCGCCGAGAGCTTTCTCGTTGTTACAAACAAGAGTGTACTCAGCAATGATCGCACGCTGTTCGCCGTCCGACGTGGAGGCAACTTCACGCTGCGAGAACGGA
>WLWE01001111.1_pt1 | contig 21033 bp, 25 predicted proteins | sample 6718301 | NCBI WGS metagenome assembly WLWE01 (sample SAMN12718691, study PRJNA515312) | sponge metagenome | isolation source: marine sponge | host: Mycale hentscheli | place: New Zealand: South Island, Marlborough, Capsize Point | collected 2003-05-01 | reverse complement strand
CAACCACACAATAATAATGCAAAAGATGCATTTGATATGTGCATACAACAAACTTGTCCACTGTTATATGAAGGCAAAATTTATAAATGCAGTAGCATTGCACTGTTAAACAAAGTGTTGTCAGACTGGAGACAACCCATCTCAGATACATGGAAGCCATACACTGACTACGAAGGCTTATCTGTAAACAGTTCAGACAAGACTATCAAGCAGTTCATACAAAACTTTGGCAAGCCACATAAAATTTGTACCATGTGTCCAACTAAGAAGGACACAGGTAGTATCATTGATCACAAAACAAATGTAATATCAAAAAAGCAGTGGATTAAATTAAATTCTTAAAGTTATGTTGCGTAGATCTCCAATACAGTATCAATTATAGGATGTCTTTGTATATCTATATTGTTCATATAGCATACACTTAGTCCATTGCGTTGTGTTTCTAAACGTTTGCATAGATCAATAAGTCCGTTGTTGTGTACAGTCCTATCTGTTTGTTCAACATCTCCTGTGATTACTATTTTGCTATTCTCTCCTATGCGTGTCATCAGCATTTTCATTTGACTTGGTGTTGCATTTTGCATTTCATCTGCTATAATCCAGGCATCCTTGAATGTTCTTCCTCTCATAAAAGCCAATGGTGATATTTCAATAGTTTGTTCGTCCAGCATACGTGCTATTTCTTTTTTGTTGTAGAATTCCCGCAGTACGTCAAACAAAGGTCTGGTCCACGGCTCCATTTTACTATTCAAGTCTCCAGGCAGAAAGCCATGCTTTTCATCATCTACGCCCACTGCTGGTCGGGTCAGTACAATTCGTTCACACGCACCATCTCTAAAGGCTTTTATAGCCGCTAACATTGCAAGATATGTCTTACCCGTGCCCGCAGGTCCAGTTGCCACAGTAATGTTAGTTTGTGGATCTAGTAGGCTGGTTATAAGATTTTCTTGATTGATTGACTTCGGACGAAGTTCAATGTGTTTGCGTTTTAATGCTTGGTTAAAATTTATTGTGTTGTCTTGTTGTAGTTGTCTTTGATATTTTGCTTTACGTTTAGCTCGAGACATTGTATCTCCTAGGTTAAAGGTTATTCGCTACCCACAATAATATTTAAAACAAAAACAGATAAGTTATACTGTGTGTGAAGTTGTGGATTAGTTCACTAAATAAACTAGCGACCGATATTAGTACTAATTATTACTATGGACAAAAGTATTATAGTATGGTGCGGTGATAGTTGGACCAAGGGTGCAGAATTACCAAGACATCAAAAAAAATCTCATAGTTTTCCAGGATTAATATCTAAGGAACTAGATATGAGACATGTAAACTTTGCACGTCCAGGATCAAGTATAGGTCATCTTGCTTATGATGTACATAGCATTATCAAAATAAAACAACTTACACAACTTCCGGTATATGCTATGTTTGGATTAACAATCTACAGTAGACTTTGCTTAGAAGATGAAACTGGCAAAAAAATTACAGTAGGGCCAAACACATATGATACAAACAGCTACGTTGATTGGGCACATAATATTCTAACTGACAGTTTTTTATTAAAGCAATCATGTTTAACATTGAGTTGGATCAGCTCGCAGTTAAAGTCAGCAGGCATTCCATATGCTTTTTACAATATCTTATCAAGTTTTTACGACTTTGAAAAGTCAAAGTTTAGCCAATATCTAAACAAAGAAGATTGGTTAGTTGATCCATATTGGAACACGTACGGACATTTGTTTGATCTACCAAAGTTTGACATTAATAAAATGCAAGTATTACAGAAAACTAGTTTTGGAAAACGTCGCATCAATGATTTATTCATGCCAAGGATGCATCCTAATAAACATGGACATCAATTGATTGCTGATGCTTTGTTGTCAGATACTAAGAAATTGGCTAAATAGTACTAACGTAAGAATAAAGGCTAAACATGTCACTAGACGATTCAGAATTTTTCAAAGACGGTTCCGACTATTGGATGGTTGCAGACAATATTAAAGGAATCTACATGAGTGATGGTAGTATGCGAGTACTGCTTGACTTTGAACGTGTGCTTAATGAACTTGATATATTTGCATTTCGCAATTGGGAACTAGGTGAGCTTGTTGCCGGTCCAGAACAAGGTCCATACAAAACAAGTTGCACCTTTTTATGGCCAGCAGAACTTATGCCAGACCCAAGAGGAGCAATGCGTTTACTACCGTTTGATTGTGAGATCAAATGGAAAAAGACCAAGATGAAAGTTCCTGTAAAAGTAAAAAACCCAAGCGACTTCAAAGCTGGTACAAAAGTAGCAAGACTTATAGAAAAACCAGTATGGTTAGTAGAAATTATTATGCCAAAGAGTCTTATGTCAGATATAAGAACTGGTGCAATAGAACTCGAAGATGAAACAGTTGACTTACAGGATCTTGATGATGCATACAATGCAGACTTAGATCAACAACAGGTTATGGATACAGAAGCACAAGCAGAAATGGATACTAATATCGATGTCCAAGTTTAATTTAACAGAAGGTTTAGGTTACAAAGACCTAGCAGGCATGATGAAAAGCACAATGTATATTGATGACTTTTCAAGTAAAATGGGCGATGACGATGAAATAGTTGTTGCAAGTTTTTACGTTAGAGATAGACAAGCCGCAGTGGATTTGGTTAACTGGTTTGAAAAAGGCTACGACTTTGTGCTGGATGCTGACATGAGTCCAGGCGAAGTAAAGCCAAATAGATTCCTAGTTTACATCGAACTTAAACGTCGAAACTACACTGCTGATAATTTAGCCACACTGTTAGACGATTTCAACACACTAACAGAGTATGAAGGTGATGGATGGACCATGGGCTATAGAGGTAAAGAAATGCCTTTTACTGTGGAACAGTTCAACATGCTAGTCCCTACTTCACCCAAGACATACAGAGAACGTGAGCAGTTTGAGCTCAACGAAGCAAGAACTCTTGCTGGTATTCCTCCTAAAGCTATATACAACAAAGGCAAAAAAGCCAAAGATATACAGAACTTACTAGCAAACGCAGGACGTTAATGCCCTACAAAAAAGTTATTGCAGTTGGTGACAGCTTCACTCGAGGTGACGAGCTGGCTGATTGTTCAACACACAGTAGAATAGCACCACATCATACTCACAGTTTAAGCACTTGGCCTGCCTTGGTTGCAAAAACACTTGGCATAGAATACGACTGCATGACAATAGGCGGACGCGGTAATCATTGGATAAGCATGAGTGTTAGTACCTATCTGGAAAAACATAGAGATGCATTTTTTATTATAAATTGGAGTTGGTTTGAACGTTTTGATTACATTGATGCAGAAACTGATCAATGGACAGTCACACATCCAAGGCACGAAGATCAACTTAATCATTATTTTTATAAACATATAGACAGTGAGAAATGGAATCTACATCGTAATCTACAACAGATACATAGTACAATTTGTTTGTTGGAACAAAATAACATCAATTTTATTATGACATGTATAGACCCGATGTTGTATACCAACGAAAACTTTGTTAAACCATTACAGGACCAAGTAAAACATTATATTGTAAATTTTTACGGATATACTTTTTTAGAATGGGCAAAGCATAAAAACTTTGAGATCGGCCCAGGCGGGCATCCACTGGAAAAAGCACATATAGAGGCCGCAAAGTACATAAATATGAGTTGTAACAGAAGGAAAGAATAATGGACATTGATAAACTTAGAGAAGAGATTGCATATGACGAAGGCTCAGTTAATGAAATATACCTCGACCATCTCGGGTTGCCTACTTTTGGTATTGGTCATTTGGTTATTGATAGTGACCCAGAACATGGACAACCGGTTGGAACGCCTGTCTCAGAAGATAGATGCAATTCAGCCTTTGACAGTGACGTCCAGACAGTCCTCGCAGACTGCGAGCGATTATATCCTGACTTTGATGACCTCCCAGAAGAAGTCCAACTAATCATTGCTAACATGATGTTCAACATGGGTCGTCCAAGACTAAGCAAGTTCAAAGGAATGAAACGTGGAGTAGATGCCAAAGATTGGAACTCAGCCGCTGACGAAATGGTTGATTCGAATTGGTACAAACAAGTAACAAAACGTGCAGACAGACTGGTAGCACGTATGCGAGCAGTACAGATAGACGACTAATGGCTAGAATATACGCATTATTAATAATACTTGCAATACTTGGAGGTTGCGGATACGGAGTGTATCTTTATTACAAGGATACACAAGCACGTATAGCAACATTGCGAACTAATAATGCTAACTTAGAATCTAGTAATAAAAGTCTCCAAGCAAAGATCACTGCAATGAATGAGAATGCAGTAAAGCAAGCAAAGTTATCTCAAGAACTCTCAGACAACTTAGACAAAGCACGTAAAGCAAACACAGTAATCAAGGACCTGTTGGCAAAAACTGATCTAGTTAAAAACAGTTTAGCAGATCCACTAGCATCTGAAAAGAGAATAAATGAAAAAATTGATAGTTTTTTCAAGTCTATTGAGTCTGCTACTGTTAAGTAGTTGCTCTTGGAAGCCTGAAAAAGAAATTGTAACTCAAGTTGAAGTCTACAAGCCAACCATTCAAGTTGTGCCGAGACCAAAAGTACTGTCTCTTAAAGATGCAAACATAGTTGTAATCACAGAAAAGAACTTGAATGAAGTTATACAACGTGTAAAAGACATGCAAGGAAGTTTTGTTGTGTACGCACTTGATCCAAAAAGTTTTGAAGCACTGGCAATAAACATGGAAGAGATAAAGTTATACATCGAAGAACAAAACAAAATTATACTTTACTATGAAAAGTCTGTCACAGAAGAGCTTGACAAAACACAAAAAAAATAGTATAATAAACTATGAATAATCCATATAGCACATTAGGTGTTGCAAAAGGTGCAACTGCTGATACTATCAAGCGAGCTTATAAAGAAAAAGCCAAAGAGCACCATCCTGACCGCGGTGGTGATGCAAACAAGTTTGCTGAAATCAGCAATGCTTATGATATACTGAAAGACCCAAACAAACGTGCATACTATGATCATACAGGATCAACTGATCAAAGGCAACAAGGATTTAACCAACAACAAGGATTCCATTTTAACGATATATTCTCGCAGATGTTTAGACAACAGCAACAACGTCAAGCAGAAGCACGCATTAATATGAGCATAAGTTTACGTGATAGTTTAGCAGGCGGAAAACGTATAATTGGTGTACAAACTCCGCAAGGAAGTACTGATGTAGAAATAGACATTCCACGTGGTATTGTGCATGGAGAAAGTGTACGTTATGCAAAAGCGGCTCCCGGAGGTATAGATCTAGTTGTAAATTTTAGAATAAAAGGTGATGCAAAATGGCAACGCAACGGTTTAGATATGCACACTGAGGAATCAGTTGATTTTTGGACACTGATACTAGGCGGCGATATAAAAGTTACAGATGTACTGGGCAAAAGATACGATGTGCGTATACCACCACGTACTGCCCCAGGGATCACTATACGTCTTGGTAGTGCAGGTGTGTTTCGAGATAGACATAACCCTGGCGATATTTTTGTGAAAATTAATGCAACAATGCCGCATAATATACCTGAGGAAGTAATAAACACTATCAAGAAATACCAGCAATAAATACATGTATAAGGAGAGACATGCAAAATAATCCTGAAATCGAAAGCATATTAGAACAAGCATCAAAGTTAGCAGTGAGTAAAAATCACGAATACATTACACTTGAACACGTAATGTTAGCACTTGTGAAACACAAACGTTTTTGGCGTTGTTTAGAGCAATTTGGCACCTCGCCAGAAGCACTGCAACAAGACCTCACACTGTACCTCGACAGCCAGGCAGTGCTTGTTTCTGGAAAAGGAAAAGTAAGAGACCCACGTAAAACAAATGCACTTGAACGGGTATTTAATAGGGCATTAACACAGGTAATGTTTGGCGGAAGAAGATCAATGAGCACCATTGACATATGGCTTGCAATAATGGCTGAAACAAATAGTTATGCAAGTTATTTTATGTTAAAGCATGGCGTAACCAAACAAGAATTTGTACTTCACTGGCAACAGTCTTATGAAATAAAAAGCACACAAGGCATGCCAATTGAACATGCAAATGAAATTCTCGACGAACATTGTATTAATATCAGCCAACTAGCAAAAGATGACCAACTAGAGCCTGTAATAGGCAGAGAGACAGAACTTGAAGAAATTGTCACTGTGTTAGCAAAACGTTTTAAAAGCAATGTACTAATGGTTGGCGATCCAGGTGTTGGTAAAACTGCTATTGCAGAAGGACTTGCTACACGCATCAAAGAAAATACTGTACCAAAATTTATACAAAACTTTGAAGTATGGGGATTAGAGATAGGCAGTTTACTCGCAGGATCAAAGTATAGGGGAGAGTTTGAAGAGAAACTTAAAGATGTAATTACTGCATTAGAATCAAAAAAGAATTGTATATTGTTCATTGATGAAGCACACACTATGAAAGGTGCAGGTGCAACTGGCGGAAGCAGTTTAGATTTTGCTAACATGATAAAACCAGCAATCACAAAAGGCAACTTAAAAGTTATAGCCAGCACAACATGGGAGGAGTTCTACGAGAGCTTTGAAAAAGACCGTGCATTAATGCGTAGATTTTACAGAGTAAGTATTGATGAACCTGACAAAGATACAACTGTAAAGATATTACATGGACTGAAGCCTCGTTTAGAGAAGTTTCATAATGTACAAATTGCAGACAATGCTATTGAAAAAGCAGTTGATATGGCTACTAGGTATATGGCAGATAAGAAAAATCCAGATAAAAGCATTGATTTAATCGATGCGGCATGTGCAGTAGAACGTATCAAAGACAAAGTAGGATTGGTTGTCGATGAAGATCTTATTGATACGCAGGTTGCTCGTATTGCTAACATTCCAGAAAGCAAAGTCACCAGCGACGTAAGCGAAAAAGTCAAAGAACTTGAGAGCAACATTAAACAAAAACTATTTGGACAAGATACATTAGTTGACCAAGTACTAGAAAGACTGTATGTAAACTATGCAGGTATTAGCACACCAAATCGGCCAATGGGTGCATTTTTGTTTTTAGGGCCTACAGGTACTGGTAAAACTGAATTTGCTAAACTATTAAGCAATAATCTTGATATGCATATGCTAAGATATGACATGAGCGAATACCAAGACAAACACACTGTAAGCAGTTTACTTGGTGCTCCTCCGGGCTTTGTTGGTTACGACGATAGTAATCTAGGTGGCGGGAAACTTATATCAGATATATCAAAAAATCCATATAGTGTGTTGTTATTTGACGAAGTTGAAAAAGCCCATCCAGATGTAAGCAACATTTTTTTACAAATGATGGATGAAGGCACTGTGACTGGGTCAAATGGAAAAACAGTTGATGTAAAAAATTGTGTTATTATCTTAACATCAAATTTAGGTGCTAGAGATAACGAAAACAACACCATAGGTTTTGGACAAGAACTTACAAAAACAGGGTCTGAAGACAAAGCAGTAAAAGATTTTTTTAAACCAGAGCTACGTAACAGGCTTGACTTAACTGTCAAGTTTAAATCACTTGAGCCAATTGCAATTAAAAAAATTGTTGCTAAGTTCGTAAATGAACTACGTACCAGTTTACAAGATAAGAATATTAACATTATTGTTACTGAACAGTTGGTTGATCATTTAGTCGAAGTAGGATATGATCCAAAGATGGGTGCAAGGCCATTGGGACGTAAGATTGATGAACTTATTAAGGTTCCATTGAGTAAGAAGATACTGTTTGAAAAGTTAGAGAACTGCCATCTAACATGTGACCTGTTTGTTAAAGGCAAAAAACGTTTAGTCAGTTTCAAGTCGCAAGCAAAAACCACTGTCAGTGGCGGTGAAGTTGATGCAAATGGTATTGTTGTAGTAAACGAGACAACACTAGAAAGCGATAAATAACAGCATGGCAAAGATAAACACAACATCAATTACAATAACACTTAGCGAACTAGTACGTGACGATGCCCCTATGAGAGACATACTTAGTGCTGATACAATAGCACAGTTAGAAGCAGTAATTACGCAACTAGCAACTGAAGGCGGAAGTGCAAATGTTCTTGTTGAACTAACAAAAGCAGAGTAACATGAAGTCAAGCAGTCTTGTATTAATCGCAGAAACAGCCTATGCGGCTGGTAGCACAACAGTGACAGGTACTAGACAAAAAGGCGTGGGCTACTATCTAGGACAAGGCAATGGACAAAACATACGTTTTATTGCTGATGATTTTCCTGGAGTGGTTACTATACAAGCAAGTTTAGATACTGATCCAAAAACTGCTGATAGTTATCCTGCAGAATATCCGACTGGACTAATAGAAGCAGACTGGTTTGACGTGTATACGTTTCCTGGAGATAGTGCAATTGATGGATCAAGTGCAATCTCAACAGATTACAGTATATATTTGCCTGGTAAGTACACATGGGTAAGAGCAATTGTAACTCAATTCACAAGTGGTAAAATTGGCCCAATAACAATGAGCTATTAGGAAGAAGTAATGTTAAAAAAATTAGTCATCATACCTGGAGGATTTCATCCTTTCCATGCAGGACACAAAGCATTGTATGATGCTGCCGTTGCACAGTTTCCTAAAGCAGATGTATTCATTGCCGCAACAGATGACAAGAGCAACAGACCATTTCCTTTCAAATTAAAGAAATCACTTGCTGGTATAGCAGGTATTCCTGCACACAGATTTGTGCAAGTTAAATCGCCGTTTCAACCACGAGAGATCACAGACTTGTATGATCCTGAAACAACACAACTTATTTTTGTTCGTAGTGATAAGGATAGTGGCGTAGCACCTATGCCAGGTGGATTTAAAAAAGATGGCAGTGCAAGTTACTTACAACCATTAAAAAGACAAAAGCCTGAAAACATGAAACAACATGGCTTTATGACCTACTTGCCAACTGTACAGTTTGGTCCTGGAATGACCAGTGCTACAGAGATACGTGGCAAGTGGCCAGGAATGTCACCAGAAGAAAAAGAAGATCTAATTGTTAATCTGTATCCAATGAATTCAAAACCAATGATCAACAAAGCAGTTGAAATATTTGATACTGTTCTTGCAGAAGAAAAAGAACAAATTTCAATGCCAATGGGAAGTATAAAGAAAACTGTAGAAGATATAAGAATGAACAGTCGTGGTAAACTTGAGCGTGATAATACTTACGGTGAGTTACCAAGTGAACTTGAAGATGGCGATGATGATTTAGAAGCAAGATATAACAAAGCAATGGCTGAAGATAAGAAATGCGGTCCAGGTGAATACTATTGCAGAATGAGTAAAAAATGTAAGCCAATTCCAAAAGGATATCATGTGATGCCAGATGGCGAGCTTATGAAAGATTCAGAGCACAAGGTTAAAGAAACACGTATTATCAACAAGGGAGATGAAGTTGCAATATTACCAGCAGGTGGTATGGGTTCACACAGTGAAGCAAGTTTAAAAAGCAACCTTGGTGACAAACTGCGTACACTTGCAGATATGCTAGACGATGAAAACTATGACAATCTCGAATATGTAATTTATAAATCAGGTGCAATGGAATCTATTGTAGGAGCACTAAGACAGTATCAAAGTTTCAAAAACAAACGTGGTGCTCGTCCAATTAAAAAAGATGTTGAAATTGATATATCAAACGAAGATTACTTGCCAGAAGACGAAACACTACAAGAGTATGTGTTCCAAAGTCGTCCACTTAGAGTACTAGACAACATAGCAAGCCGTAATGATGTGCAAAAGTTTCCAATCAAATTTGATGATGGAACAACTGTAGAAGTTTCGCCAAAGATGGCAAAAAAGTTTATGGATATCTACACTACAAAAGATACTGACACACAAAAAATTATTGACAAAAAGATAACTCGCAAAGAAGTGTTTGTAAAAACATTCAATGATCTTATGCAAGGTAAACGTACAACAGGCGTTACTGTTGGTGACATCAGATAAATTCCTGACATTGTTATTTGATTATTAAATAACATTATGAAAACAAACATCAATGAATATCCAAAAAATTATTGTCCTCTTTTTTTCAAAGGCGTGAGCACGCATAACGAGTATTACACACTTTGCTGTAGCAGTGAGGTAGTTGGCAAATCAGATGCTATAGATTTTAATTCTGATAAACTTAACACAATAAGACGCACCTGGCAGGACAAAAAAGTCGAAGTTTGTAACGGTTGTTGGCAGTCTGAACAAAATGGTGGCACTAGTAGACGCCAAATTGAATTAGAATGGTTAATGCAAAATCCAGAAATTGATGAGACTTCTACAGAACTTTTGTGTTTAGATTATGATGTTGGTAATCTATGCAACGCGGCTTGTATTATGTGTAGTCCCGGTTCGAGTTCATTGTGGCAGGCAGAATTAGGACAAGAATTTCTTAGTACAACTGATCCTACTAAACAATTAGATCTATCTAAACTACGACGGATATATCTAGTTGGTGGTGAACCTTTCTTAATCAAAGAAACAAAAAATATGTTGCTGAATATTAAACAACAACAAGGAACTTTGGCCAATCTTGAAGTTGAATGTCAGACCAATGGTTCAAATTTTAAAAATAATCAAATAGTGTCTCTATTACACGAATGTAAAAAAGTTACAATAAAAATTAGTATTGATGCAGTTGGCAAAGAATATGAATATATTAGACATCCATTGAAATGGAAAACAATTGAAGAAAATTTTGAATTTCTTCTAAAAAATTTTAATTTTCAAGTAGAAGTAGGTGCCACAATAGGAATTCACAATATCGATTGTTTGCCAGATTTTTTTAGGTGGTTTCAAATTCAACAACAAAATTTTAACTTGTTAGACAGAGTATTTGGCATTAATCCAGTGCATAAAGAATTTAGTTTTGATAATTCTACAAGAGAAATGAAAAACATTTGGTTAGAAAAATTATCAGAATTTAGCGAATATGACTGGGCTACTAGAGCAAGCATGATGATAGAGAATTCTTCTACCGCATCTGATAACAACATATGGGTCAATTACTTGAACACTATTGACAAACGTAGAAATCTAAAATGGCAAAATGCCTTGCCTGATCTTGCAGACACTTTAGAAAAAAACACCTACTAATAATAATTCATTAAATACGTATATAATTAACACATGAGGAACCTATGGTTGATCCAATAAAAACTACTGGCGAAATAGTTGGCAAAAATAACGTGCAAGATGATCCAGCACAAGATCCAAACAAGATACAAGTTAACATTGATGAACTAAAGAAGACAAAGGTGCATATTTGTATGCCTTGTTATGGTGGTATGCTAACAGAATCAACATTTATGAGTTTTGTACGTTGGGGGAATACTGCACGACAACTTGGTATTGATTTTACTGTAGAAACACTCACAAACGAAAGTTTGATATCGCGTGCAAGAAATACCATGGTTGCAAAATTTTTAAGCAATCCAGAAAGCACACATCTAATGTTTATCGATTCGGACATTGGATGGGAGCCGTGGCACCTATTGTTATTGTTGCACCACGACAAAGATGTAATCGGCGGCATGTACCCTCTTAAAGGCTTGCCAGTAAAATGGTGCATAAATGCAGTAGAAAATGGAGAAGAAGAAGACGCGGGTAGACTGATTGAAGTTTCAAAAACTGGAACAGGTTTTATGTGTATCAAACGCCATGTATTTGAAAAACTTGTTGAGCATCCAGCAACTGTGCCATTTGTAAACGACATTGGATTACCAGAAGAACTAAACAAAGATATGAAAACATTCTTTGATACTGATGTAAGAGAAGGCAGATACTATTCAGAGGACTGGACTTTCTGTGAAAACTGGAGAGACTTAGGTGGTAAAGTCTGGGTAGACAAACGTATATTATTAAAGCACACAGGCACATACACATATGATGCAGTCGGACAAGATGCAACCTATAGAGCACTACATGCAGAATTAAAAGATACTGCACCTGTACAAGTTGATCCTGAAGAAGGAAAAATCGAACCTGGTATACCACAACAACAAGCAAATCTTCCACCAGAACGTAGAAGTGCAAAGGTACTTGCTAAAACAACAGGCAAACGCAAGAATAAGAAAGCAAGTTAACATCTGATAAATACAGTGTTATGAAAGCAACCTGGTTTGAAAATAAAGAATTAATCACACTGTACACAGATCCTGCGTACTTTGGCGCAGATGTACCTGACAGTTATCAGCAACGTCCTAGCAAACCTGTGCCTGTTGACAGTCTGTTTGGTTATGAGCCAGACAACAAGATGGACGACATACATCACAAAGATAGTATGCTAAAAATTGCACTGCAAATGAAAGCAGGAACTTGGGACGGACCGCCTATTGTTGTACGCAAAGATCCAAAAGGCTATCAAGTATTAGATGGACATCACAGAATGCATGCGGCCCGCAAAGCAGGCATAGACACACTTGATGCAGTGATAGTAGATAGAGAAGATATTGAATACTCAGATGAAGTCAAAGAACAAACTAACAAAGTGGTAAATGAATCATATGAATTAGAGTTTGTTTGTGTAAATCCTGACTTTTGCGATGCAACTGAACAAAAGAATCAGGATAGTCTATTCCAGGCACTTAAAGCAGTACCTGGTGTAATTGTATACAAGCAGGACTTTGATGTACACAATAGTATGGCCGCTATTATCAAAGACGAAGCAGATAAAGATGCACCTAAACTAATAAAAAGATTAGCACAACAAAATAAAGTTGCCATTGATTTAAAAAATAATGTTAACCAACGCAGGATGGATGATATTATTACTGGTAGACTCGAAGGATTAACAGATTACTACGATACAGATTATTTGTCAGAAGCATCAGGTTACATACCAACAGCCGCACAAGCAAACGATCCAAGATTTAAAACTGCACTAACAGTTGATGTACGTCCAGGTGAAGACCAACGCAACATAGAAAAACTTGGTCTTAATCTAAACATGGATCTGGTAAACAAAACCAAGCCAGGTAAAAAACGTAAAAAGACACTAGCCGAAAGCCTTATGGAACGTTACCAAGCAATCAAAGAAGAAGACTTGCTTGAAGTTGATATGAGCCCTGGTGCATTACGTTCATGGGCACAAAGTGATCTAGCCAAAGGCGTAAATGCCGGCTTTGAATTAGAACTAGTTTTAGCAAATACCCAAAACACAGACGACGACGATTATGAAGCAGATATGGATGCCGACGAGCCTATCGGAACACTCGACGAGATAGTTGACTTCTATGATGGTCCAAGCGGTGTGGGTGCATGGACCAGTGATCAAAGAACCACCGAAGAACAGTTTCGTGAAGCAGTACTTGAAGACCTTATGGAATACGAAGACCAACAGTTTTTTGATTGGTGGGGCGACCATGGCGAGGATGAAGTTCGCCAGGAAATGGAAGCCGAACTAGAAAGAAACGTTACCGACGAAGAATTTACGGAAGAATTTGAGAGTGAAGGTGATATATTTGAACGGGTACGTGAGCGAGAACAAGAAGAGCATCGCGGCGATATTACTTGGGGACAGTTTTGGGAGAGTCAACAGATAGAAACTATGGGCGATCTTATGAACCATTATGATCTATACTTTCCGTACACTGCCGGTAGCGAAGGTGGAGACAAAGAATTAGATGAATGGGCAGAAGAGATCAGTGCCATAACTGGCAAAGGTACAAACATAAGTTATCAGTATCACGGCAGTGATAAAGAATCAGGCAAGTACACACTAGAACCAGATAGCAGTATAACTGCTGATGAATCAGAAGATGCAGGCATCGAACTGGTATCACCTGTAATGCCATTGGACGAAGCACTAGATCAACTGGAAAAACTATTTAATTTTATTGAAGAAAAAGATGGAGACATCTACACAAATGGCACAACTGGATTGCACATGAATATAAGCGTACCACAAGGCAACGACATTGACTATACAAAACTAGTGCTATTCTCAGGTGACAAGTACATACTGGACAAATACAACAGGATCAGCAACAACTATGCAAACAGTGCATTACAGCAGTTGGAAGCTCGTGCCGCTACGATGGCGCCTGAAAAAGCCGCAGAAGCAATGCAGAAAATGAAAGACAACTTGGAAGACACTGCTGAAGAATATGTACGTGCTGGCACTGGACAAGCAAAGTACACAAGCATCCACATCAAAGATGGCTACATAGAATTTCGTGGTCCGGGTGGAATGTACACAAATAAAAGTTTTGGTGAAAACATGAATACTATGTTGAGGTTTGCACGTGCTATGACCATAGCCGCCGATCCACAGGCATACAGACAAGAGTATCAAAAGAAACTGTACAAAACACTAAGCAAAAGTGAAAGCAGTGAACGCACAATTGACAGTCTGTTTGCTGACTTTCAATCAGGTGAAATCAACAAAGAAGTATTTAAAAAGCGTTGGGCAAATCTTGTTGTACGACAGAAACAGAATCAAGCAATACTAAACAAACTTGATGACCGGCCAGATGATAAACGTTTGGCAAAAGCAAAGCAGTTGCAAAAGGATCTTGCTGGGCCACAGAAGCCATGGAAGTATACTATTCCTTATACAAGACCTGATGGCACAGAGAAAACAATGGAACGTCAAGTAAAAGCATCAAGTTCTCAAACTGCTACACAGGCTGCAATACAAGATGCATTAAACATGTTTGAGCATCCACAGTATAAAACCTATACACCAGATTTTACCAAACTGAAAGTACAGATTGATCTTCCAAACACTGCAGACTTTAAAAAGTTTGCTTATAAAATACCCTATACCACAGAACAAAATAGATACCAAACATACGATGGAACAATTACAGCCGCAAATAGAGATGAAGCAAGAGATGCGATAATGGCACAGGCAGAGTTTTTCTTCCAGATGAACAATAGATTTACACCTGATTACCCTGAAACAATTATAGGTGAGATATAATGGAAGAAGTATTAGACAACGCAGTGCAAATGCGTATTGATGTACACACCGCATATATCGGGCGTGGAGCTGACCCGCGATATCGATTATATATAAATGACGAGCTTTTCAGCGAACGGTGTTATCGATTTGAGTCAAATATGTACTTGACTGAACAACTGTTTATTAAAAAACAAGCAGGAACTTATAGAATAAGAATTGAAAGCATAAGTGACTTTCGTTTTAAATTACGTAATTTAAGATGTAAGTACGGTACTGCACAAATAATCAATGACGAAGTATTTAAACTATGAGAATATTTGAGATAACAGAAAACTTTGCTGATGGTAAGAAAAAAGGCAAAAGCAGACCAGGGCGTGTAAAACGTTCAGGTGCTAGTTGTAACGGTTCAGTTACTGATCTTCGTGCAAGAGCAAAGAAAGCATCAGGTGAAAAGGCCAAGATGTACCACTGGTGTGCCAACATGAAGTCAGGTAAGAAGAAAAAATGAGATCACAAGAATTTGTAACAGAGCTAGTAAGTACTGTAGGCTCACCAGAACACCTTATAAATCGTATCAACAAAGTTGCTGACATTTGTGCTACTATGGGCGACAAGCCATTGTTGTATAGAATGCTACGTGGAACTAGCACAGGCGGCAGGTATTCGCTTATACAAAAAGTTACACCAAGAGGCATGCGAGACGAAAAATTATTAGGCTCAGGAAACTTGGTACAACCTCATGTGATAAACAAACTTGGCGTTGAGCATGCCGTGTTTGCCACAATGGATCCACATCCAGGCACACAAGGAAAGTTTGGAGCAAACTTTTTTATGGTTCCCATTGGATCATACAAAATTTACAGTAGTCCGCAGGTGGTGGACTTGGGTTCAGATGATTCATATGCTGATAAAGATCGCAAAATGTTTGCACCAGTCAGTGATGAAGAGTCTAAAAGGTTTGACGCTGTTGCTGATACTTACAAAGAAGGTTGGCCCGGTGCAGGATTTCCAAATGAAGTTATACTAGACTGTGAACAATATTATTTGATTAATGTAGGAGAATTTGTTAAAAAATATGCTGGCGAAAAGTCTAGACAAATGTACACTAGAGACCCAGACCAGTTCGCCAAAATAAAAAATGATATAAACAAAGAATTATTAACCAGTCGTTTTAGAACATACAACGACATGGCTTGGTATCTACGTAACCCAGTAACCAACTTGTTAAAGGCGTAGCAGATGAAAGCAGAAGAAATACTCAAAGAAGGCTTGATGTACAAAGGTTATCCTTGTACCAAAGACTGCTCAGGACACATGGCTGGCTATGCTTGGGCAAAGCAACGCAACATCGTTAATCCTGCTGACTTACCAACAGATACAAACAACAGTTTTCGTGAAGGCATGTTAAGTTTTACAGAGGGCAAATAAAATGCACCTTAACTTGCCGATAGTGATCTGTTTCGCTCCCGGAGCTGGTGGTAACTTTGTAAATACCGCATTATGGTCTGCATTGTTTGGTGACAAATTAAAATTATCAGATTCTGGTAACGGTCATTCTCATCACCACGGTGAGTATTTTAATCCATCTGACAGTATTGAAGGTATACAGGGTGAACTTGATGTTATAAAACAGTTGCGACTTGCAGATAATAATGCTATAATAAATCAACACTATAAGAACCTAGTAGCATTACAAGCAGTACATCCGCAACTTTGGTTTATAAAAATTACTCACAATACAGAATCTGAAGATCAATGCAATCTGTTGTACCAGTTAAATCATAATAAAGTCGGAAAATTACCTTGGGATAATTTAAAGAACGATTACCAAGAAGGATTCTTACGTTTTATTCCTGATTATCAGAAACAATATTGGCCAGAATCTTACGAAGACATGGTCAATGAAATAAAGGACCCTAACAGTAAACTTCATGAGTTTAATAGAAATAATTCACTATACACAAGCAAAACTTGGTATTGGATTGAAAACATAAACACACGAAAAAGAACAATTGAACTTGATATTAGAGACATATTTTTAGACAAGATAAGTACAAAGTTAAACATTTGGTTTGATCAAGATATATGCGATGAACTAGATAGGCAACAAGAAGTGTATCAAACTTTAAACCACTCCTTGTTTCCGCAGATAAAAGAAGTATTAGAATGAAAATAAAAGATATCGTACGTGAAGATACTGATTCTGGTGATATAGCAACTGTTGCAACTAATCTATTTGCTCGTCCAATCAAACGCACAGACAAACGCAAATACGGTAATACTCCAAAGCCTCAAAAATACAAATCTAAATAATGATTGAAACTTTCCCACCAAAGCAATTTCAAGGCAAGTATTGCTTATCACCATTTGTTATGATTGAAGTTACTACTAGCGGAGACGTGCGAATGTGTGGATGTGGTAGTTGGATGCCCACGACCATTGGCAATCTAACTAAAACCACATTGCAAGATATGCTTAAATCTGAACTTGCTTCAAATATAAGGAAAAGTATTATAGATGGATCGTACACATTCTGTAATGAAAAGTTGTGTGGTGTAATCGCTAACAACAGTTTAAACACAATAGATACAGTCCCGCCTAACATAAAAGCCTTGTTTGATGATCCAGAAAAGTTTGAGATGCCTCATCATATAAGTTTTGCAGGTGATGAAACTTGTAATTTAAGTTGTCCTAGTTGTCGTACAAAGATAATAAAAACTCCTAAAGAGCAACAAGCAGAGCAACTTCGAATAGGGCAGCTTGTTTCTAGCAATCTATTTTCAGAACCAAGCGATAACAAAATTAAACTAGAAACAAGTGGTACTGGAGAAGTGTTTGCAAGTGAAATGATTATGAGTTTTATCAATCACATAGAGCTTGCAAAGTTTCCAAAATTTGAACTAGACATAGGCACCAATGGCTTAATGTGTGAAAAGAACTGGCATCGTTTGGGAGATAAGCATAAAGCCATTAGTAAAATAACTGTAAGCATCGACGCTAGTCAAGCAGATACATATGAAAAACTACGCAGAGGCGGAAAGTGGTCAAAGATATTAGAATCTATGCGTTTTTTGCAAGAACAAAAACACAATTATAATTTTGCACTGCATACCAGGTTGATTGTGCAACAACAAAACTATAGACAGATGCAATCCTTCTACGATTTATGTCAAACATGGGATGTCAACACGGTAGAATACTCAAAAGTTGTCAATTGGGGTACATGGACTTTTATGGAATACAACTTTCATGACGTGTTTAACACACAACATCCAGAACATGCCCAGGCTAAAATTGAACTTGAGAAAGTAAAAAAATTACCGGGCACATGGTTTGCTGGATTGTAATTTATGTTTGTTGAAAAACAACGAGCAAGTGAACTTTACAAATACATTAGATTGCCTAAGCATAGATAAATACTCTTAATAAAGGAATTAAGAATGCTAGCCGACGATCTAAAAACATTACTTGCAACTTCGTATGCATTTGTGATTAAAGCACAGAACTTTCACTGGAATGTAGAAGGGTCAGACTTCAGTCAGTACCATCAGTTCTTCCAAGGCATATACGATGAAGTCTACGGCAACGCAATTGATCAAACCGCTGAATATATTAGAACATTAGATGTTTATGCTCCTGGCTCATTTGAGAGATTCTCTGAGCTAAGTGTTATCACTGGACAAATTAAAATCCCTAGAGCAATGCTGATGATAAAAGAATTACAAGAGGACAACGAGGCTATACAGTTGATACTCAAACAGACATTTGAATCTGCAACAGCAGAGAAGAACGAAGGAATCGCTAACTTTATTGCAGAACGCATGGATGCACATGCCAAGCACGGTTGGATGTTGAGAAGTTTTTTAAAAGGAAGTAGAGAGTAAAGATGGATAATAGTTTTGCCGCATTAGTAGGCAAGTTAAATGAGATAGATAACGGTCGTCCAATAACGGAACGTCAGTTTAAGCCAACACCTGTAACAGAGGGTTTGAAGCAGAACGACATGACCAGCATATTGGAAAATATGTATAAAGATCGACCTTTTGAAAGTGCAAAATCTTTAGACAGTGGCACTACTAAACAGTTTCAACAAGACTATAAGCCAAAGCAACTTCCAGCAGACTACAAAATGCCAAGTGTTGGCAAAGTATTAGGTGGAGATGAAGAGAAGATTCCTACCAAAGGCTATATGGTTGGTGACAGCATTGACCCAGATATGTTAGCAAAGATAGCCGGTGATGCAGAAGAAATTGATATCAAAGACAAAGGTGAGTATGACGAAGAAGGTGCAATGGCTAAGGATCAACTGGCACGTGCCGCTGATGCAGCCTTAGAACTACAGGGCATACTAGACGATGATGAGAACTTGCCTGAATGGGTACAAGGCAAAATTATCAAAGCACTAGACTACTTAGATATCAGCAGAGACTATATGAAGCAAGAGCTAGGCGAAGGACCAAATCCAGGTGATGAAGAGTCATGGGATGGTGTGTCACCTGATACTGATCAAACACTAAGTGGGCCGATCAATCCTGCTCCTAAAGGTGCACAACTACCTGAGGACAGTATTGGTAAAAAGCAATCACTACTGGACTATCTTGGTGACGTAGAAAAAGCACACAACGAAGAAATGTTAGCAGAGCCTGTAAAAAGTTTTAAAACTGACGACGGCAAAGAAATGAAAATCTATGGCACAGAAGATGACGGCTACAGAGTAAAAGTTAACGGAAAAGAATCAAAAAAATCTTTTGGCAAACTTGAAGATGCAGTTCTTGCATGTGAAACATTTATCCAAAGAGCAAACGACTATGTGAGTGAGAGCTAATGCGTTTACTACATCTATTAGAGGACGATACAATGAAAATTAACGAAGTGCATATGCAAGAAGCTACGCCAAACTATGAAGTTGATCCTGCACAAGCAAGGCTAAGTGCTATTGCAGTTAAACTTATGGACAAATCAGAAAAGGTTACAGATACTAATTTGCAAATAGCTTTATCAAGGGTAGCACAACACTTACCAGAATATGGAACTGCTTTTGGTGCCAAGAACATGCAGGACTTGTTGGATATTGTAAACGGTGAAGGCAAATATTTTGATCCTGACATGCCACAGGACAATAAGAATCCCATCAAAATTACCAAAGAAAGCCTAATGAAGATGATGGCTTTTGGTCAGCAGATGGTGGACAAAGAAGGCACTGTGCAACCAGATATTAAAGAAGATGATACTGCTGATTATGAAAAAGTTAAAGCAAGGCAGATGCATAAGCAGTTACGCACATTAATAAAGGATATCGCCACACTCAATGGAAAAATTATTGAAATACAAGACATGGATAATGGTGATTTAACAGATCAAGTATCAACAATGTTCAAACATTTACAAGGCTTATATGCAAGTGCAGGAAGAGCACAGAAAATTGTTCCTATCTATGAAGGTGAAATGAACGAAGCTATTCCAACCAGTGAATTTGATTATGATTTAAAAAAGTTTTACGACAAAGTAATGGAACTTGAAGATGAAAACCAACACGGTGAAGTAGCTGAAATGCTTGTAAACCTTTATGGTACAAGTCCAGAATCAATGGTTATACGTGGTATCAACGGAATGCACAGTGCTCAAGGTAGCATAATGCCTGAACAACAAAGACTCCGTGATATGATCTCAACCAAGTACTACAAAAAACTACAACAAGAAGTCGAGACATTGAAGAAAACTTCACCAGCATACACTATGAGAAATGAAGGCGTTATATCCGACTTGTTCACTGTTTCCAAAGATGAAAAAAGACTAAAACAAAGAACTGGTGATGCTTATGATGCTGCAATGGTAGACAAACATACTAAAAAGTTTGAGAAGCAAGGTTTATCACCTGAAGATGCACGTAAGTATGCATACCGTAAAGTATTTGGAAAATAATATGAGCTCGTTGACATTAATGATTCTACTGATTCTGATTTCCATCTTGGGTCACCAGGTAGAATTAAATCCAATTGGTCCCCACCAAAACTTGTAAACCTATATGGATCATCTAAAATTCTCTTTTTAACACT
>WLWE01001106.1_pt1 | contig 21175 bp, 28 predicted proteins | sample 6718301 | NCBI WGS metagenome assembly WLWE01 (sample SAMN12718691, study PRJNA515312) | sponge metagenome | isolation source: marine sponge | host: Mycale hentscheli | place: New Zealand: South Island, Marlborough, Capsize Point | collected 2003-05-01 | reverse complement strand
GCTTTCCCTGCAACAACTTAGTTGTTTTGTAGGGGCTTTTTGATGTTCCCGTTATATTTCTAAGGGGGTATACTACGGCCACCCATAACCCTAATAAAGGAGGTTTGAATGGGACGAAGAGGCCCAAAAAAAGGTGCTGAATTAGCCATAAATCCATCAGGACCCGTCGGAAATAGCCGAAATCCGCCTAAATCGCTTGAAAACAACGCATTAGCGATTGAAACGTGGAACAGATCGGTAGAACAGCTTGTTTTGCAAGGCACATATCAGGATTGCGACCGTTTTGCACTAGAGCGACACGCCATCTGTGCGGCATTAATACCAAAGTATGCTGCCGTCTGTTTTAAGAACGGCGGATACCAGACAACCAAGACGGGATACACACAAGTCAGTGCTGAATTGTCGTGTTTCTTGAAAGTCAGCAGTGAATTGCGTTCCTTAGAGCGTGCTTTAGGTTTGACACCTGAATCACGTCGTAATATGAACTTAGGAGCTGCCGAAGAAGACGAATTGTCTGGATTCCTCAACGAGGCTGGTTAATGCCACGCAAAAAGGCTGCAAAGTCCACAGTCAAGAAGAAGGCAACTCGCAGACGCATCAAAGCACCTGAAAAGCAGCGTCCTGAGTACCTTCCTGGCTATGTATGGAAACAAGAGAAGGTGGATCGTGTCTGCACCTTCATAGAGACGTTCTGTCGCTTCACAAAAGGCGACAATGCAGGCCAAGCGATCACCCTGCTTCCGTGGCAGCGTGATGAGGTAATCGCACCGCTATTTGGCTGGTACAACAAGGACGGCACTCGCAGGTTCAGGAACTCGTCGATTTGGATCAGTAAGAAGAACGGCAAGAGCTTTCTCGTCTCTGCTTTGTCTGCCTATATGCTCTTGGCTGATGGTGAAGCTGGTGCGCAGTGCTTCTCGGCTGCTGCTGACAGAATGCAGGCTGGTATCATCGCACGCGAAATGATCGCAATGATGAAGTCTCATCCAGCACTTCTGAAACAGGTGGAGATCGTCGAATCGCGGAATGCAGTGCTGCATCGCAAGAGTAATAGCCGATATACCGTGCTATCGTCTGACGCCTTCCGTGCTGAAGGCATTGATGCCTCATTCGTCGCCGTCGACGAGGTGCATTCGCTTCCAAACGACAAGCTGTATCGTGCTTTGAGGTACGCAACGGCAGCACGTCGCAGTCCTCTGTTCATCTCAATCTCAACAGCAGGCTATGACAAGCGTGGCATCTGGTGGGAGTTGTGGCGACAGTCAGAACAGAACATGGCCGATCCGTCTCTTGATCCATCTTTCTACGGTCGCATCTGGGCTGCATCAAAGGATGACGACCACGAAGACCCTAAGATATGGGAAAAGGCAAACCCGTCTCTTGGCACAACCATCTCTCTTGACTCGTTCAAGGCAGACGAAGCTGAGAGTCGCAACATGCCAGCCAAGCGAAACAGTTGGCTACGTTATCGGTTGAACTGTCCTGACACAACTGCTGACGTTCGATGGTTCCGACCTGGTGATTGGGCGCAGGGAAACGAACAGCCAGAACCGTTTGGTGATAGGCCGGTATTCTGTGGACTTGACCTTGCAAGCACTTGGGACACCACGTCATTTGTGGCTATAGCCAAAAGAGAAGATGGCACGCTCGACATACAGGCCATGTTCTTCGTCCCTCGTGATAATGCGGTTGAAAGGGAAGCCAAGGATAAGGTGCCATACGGGATGTGGACAGAACAGGGCCACATGATCGCCACTTCTGGCAACATCTGTGACTACGAAGTAGTGCGTCAATACATCGAAGAATTCTGTGCAAATCACAACGTACAGCAGATAGCTTGCGACAAATGGAACGCTGCCAGCCTCATGACTCAACTTTACCAACAGGGGATACCTGTGACAGGATACAGCCAAGGTTTCTCCGCTCTTTCGTCTCCTTGCAAACGCTTGGAAACGTTGGTTGCCAGCGGGAAGCTCAGGCATGGTGGCAACCCCGTGCTGGCATGGCAAAGCGATAATGCAGTAACGATTGAAGACGCAAACCAAAACATACGAGTAAGTAAAAAACATTCGTCTGAGAAAGTAGATGGCATTGTCGCTCTTGCTATGGCTATAGGCGTCCTAGACACAGCCGAAGCTCAACTAGAGCAAAACTACGACATATTCATAATATGAGCATTCGATCACGCATAGCGAGCTTCATCGACCCGTCACCTCAAGACGAGCGAGCCGCACCACGCCCATCATTCTCTTTCAGCAATGCCGGTGGAGGCATTCGCCTTCTCAGTGGCGACGTAGCTATTTACGGTGGTGGATTGAGCGAAACGGAAGTTGAGCAATCACTCGCTGTATCTGCCTTTCATGCCTGCGTCCGTGTTATCGCTGAAGGCGTTGCCGGATTGCCGATGAAGCTGATGAAGAAGGAAAGAGACGGTTCTGTAGCGGACGAGAACAACCCGCTCTATAACGTCTTGGCTAATCGCTTTAACGAGTATCAGTCTTCGTGGGATGCACGCTGCCAAATGGCAATGCACGCCTGCACATACGGCAACAGCTACGCAGTCAAAGAGTATGACGGCAACGGGAACGTGAAAGCCATCTGGCCTTTGCACCCTGCACTTATCAGTGTTGAGATGCTCAAGAACAACCGTCTTGCATACGACTACATGACGCACCCCGGCCAAGAGGGTATCCGCTACTCTCAAGACGACATCATCCATGTCAAGTATCTCTCAGACAACGGATACACAGGAGTCGTACCTGCACATCTGATGCAGACTTGCATATCGGCAGCACGCCAAGTTGATCTTTATGTCAACAACTTCTTCGCTAATGAAGCAAAGCCAGCAGTTGTTCTGACGACTTCGCAGCCCATTCCACAAGAAGCGGCTGACAAAATGCGGAAACAATGGGAGTCGATGCACAAAGGAGCATCCAACGCAGGAAGAACAGCAGTTTTGCCAAATGGTGTTGCAGTCGCACCGATAGCCGCACAAACAAACGAAAGTTCACAGTTAGTTGAATTACGGACGTTATTGACACAGCAGATCGCCCGTGCCATGCGTGTTCCCAACTCATTGATTGGTGAGGACTCACGCAGCACGTACAGCAATGCCGAACAGGCACAGCTGAATTGGCTATCTGGTGGTTTGTCTGCATGGGTGGAACGCTTTGAATCAGCGTTCAACATGGGCCTGTTACGTGGCAAGCCGAAAAAGTACGTCCAACTCGATGTACGAGGTGTCATGCGTGGCGATTCGCAAGCAAGAGCCAGCTTTTACAGTTCTCTTTTTTCTGTTGGTGCTCTTTCTCCTTCTGACATTAGAAGTCTGGAAGACCTACCACCAGTAGATCAGGAAGGCATGGATAAGTACTACTTGCCAACCAACAACGTCGGAGAAGTAGGACAGGAAGCACCAGCACCACAAGCCAATCCACAAGCCAATCCATTCGAAGAAGAGGAACCAACCGATGAGTAACATAGAGCGACGAGGCGTAGCATCATCAGAGCGAGCCATCGAAGAAGGCGAAGACAAGAAGATACGCGGCGTTGCCAGTGTGTTCAATAGCGAGTCTCGTGATCTTGGTGGATTCACTGAGGTCATTGACCGACATGCGTTTGACGATGCTCTTGAAGCCGGTCCTGATGTAACGTGCTTGTGGAACCACAATAGTGATGACCTTCTCGGCCGCACAAGTAGTGGCACTCTTCGTCTATGGACTGAAGACGATGGGCTGCACTACGAGGTAGATCCGCCAAACACGACGCTCGGCAATGACATGCGAGAGTTGCTGAAACGTGGAGATGTAAACGGATCGTCATTCGCGTTCACCGTTGATGATGATGACCAGACATGGGAAGATCGTGACGACGGAAGTACGTTGAGAACAATAAAAAAAGTATCTGGCCTTTTCGACGTTTCTTTGGTTACGCAAGGTGCCTACGACGATGCCTCTGTCGCACTTCGCTCCCTGGGCGAACGTAAAGAGATAGCCAAAGAGGCCGAAGTGCCAGCCAATCCATGCCTCGCCTACAAGCGAGCGCAAGCCACTGCGAAAGCCTCGTTGGCTCGCGCGGAACAGTTGAGTAAGAGAAGTAAACAGGAGGGTTGAAATGATTGAGTGGATTACATCGAACATCGACAAGATCTTGATTGCCATAGGTGCAGCCGTTGTACTGTTCTGGCCGAAGATTAAAGAACAGATTGCCGCCTTGCAGGCTGGTGGTGGGGAAGCACCGAAGGAAAACGGACACGCTCACGGCAACTGTCCTTGCTGCTGTGTTCCTGAACCTGTGCAGGAGAAGACCAGAACGGAGTGGGTCTCTGATGTGATGGCCGTCCGCATCTACGTTGACAAGCGAAAACTGCCTGAAGCGGTTGAAGCATGTGACACACTGATTCATGAGATAGTCAGCGGACGGCCGCAATTAGGAGAGGCTAGCGTCACTGTGACGAAGGTGGCACGATGAAAGGTTCAGACCTCATTCGTTACGCCGTAGTCCTAGCCACGCTGGGCTACCTTTTTGGTGGTGATGGTGGCGGTAGGCCGCCTAAGCCGGAGCCAGTGCCGTGCGTAGTCGTGGAGCCGTATACCGGCCCTATGACAGGCCTGCACCAAACTAGCCGAAGCATGGAAGACCAGGACCGCATCTGGCTATCCGATGCCTTCACAGCTGGAGGTGACATGGTTGCGGCAGACAGCCGCGGCCTGATTGCTGACACGCAAAAAGCGCAGGACATGGTTGTTGCATTACTTAGCTTTGATTATCAAGGTCTCCAAAAGCCATCAACAAAGTATCCAGCACTAGCAGACGCCATTGAGGCAGAACTGGTGAAGTGTATCGGGGACGACATCGCTCCTATGAGTGACGCAGACCGTAGCAAGTTTGGAAACTGTTTAAAGGAAATCGGAAAGGCGACTAGATGAACATCTTGCCAGTTGACTACTGGCTAATGACTTTGATAGTTGGGGCCGCTTTGGGCTATCTCATAGTGGCAGTTCATGACCGAATAGATAGGAATAAGTAAATGGAAAGCATTGATTTAACAGACATTATTGTAATGGACGGCAGTGCTTCCGCCATAAAGGTTGGCGAGGATGTTGCAACAGGCGACATCCTATGCAAGCCAAACATACCTGGCCCAGCTTTGGCGTATAAGGCAAACGCCAGCAAGCCAGACAGGGATAATGTAATTGGCATCTCTGTAACGACAACCAACGAAGGCGGCCAGTGTTTCTACGTTCGGCGTGGTGCCATTATTGAATCGGCAAACATCAGCAACACAGGGAACGACACTTCCTTCTGGCTATCTGACGAAGACGGGAGAATGGGTTCGTACTCTGACTTTGCCGTTGGTGGCAATGTTGTCATGATTGCAGAAGCGTGGTTGTATGAACATCGCGTCAAGCTATCTATTCTTGACTACAAGAAAAAGAAGGAGACTCCGCTTCCTGCTGACGACAGCAAGCCGGGCGTTCCCGTTGACTTTCAGGCTACAGTTGCCGTTGATTCGATTAACCTTTCTTGGACAGCGCCAGCCAGTGAATCAAGAATCTATGCGTACATCTTGAAACGTGGCAACACAACGCTGTACGAAGGCCCACTGACAGCATTCTCAGACAGTGGCTTAACAGCGGCAACGGAGTACACGTACACGGTTGCGGCAATCAGTAACAGCGGAAGAGGTGAGTACGCTGAAGAAACATTCAGGACATTGCCACAGCCTACCAGCATTGGGAATATTGTGATTGAAGGCGTTGCCAGCGTTACAGCGGGAGATGTAGTGAATTACACAGGATCGAATGATGGGAATGCTGGCAATCTCAGCTACGAATGGGCGATTGAAGGCGGTACAGGCACATCCACCACGGCGTCCTGTGAAGTGACGTGGGGTGCTGCTGGTGCTGGCAAGGTGACTTGCACTATCAGTAGCTCAGACGAAGACCCACAAGACAGTCCCGTATTTGGCGAACTTGACGTAACCATCTCAGCCTAAAGGAACGACATGGCAAAGAAACTAAAGACACTCAGGCAACGCATGGCGGACGGCACGATGCCGCCACCTGTTGAGTTTAAGAACGCTGATGAGTGCGTCAGCTATTATGAATCAGGCGGAGAAGGTGCTATCTATGACCCAGATGGAGCCGAAGAAGTAGAAGCACAGACAGATGGTGTCTTTGCTGATGCAGCACACAAATATGGAATAGCCGATAGCGGTAAAGGCAAGTTGATTCTCTCCTACGCTTCTTGTTGGGAGGTGTCTGGCAGGGACGACTGGTTTCACGGCTACATATCCCAGCCCACTGGTGACTGTGTTTCCAGATCGCAAAGCCATTCAGGAATCTTGGCGTTGGCGAATGCTGTAAAGAATGGCAACGGTAGTTGGCCAGACATACCTGACTTTGCGTATAAGTCGGGACAACCCTTTCACCCATCCCCAACTTACTGGGAGAAAAAAGGTGGCATAAGCGGAGCCTAGCCCCCTGAGCTTGGATTGCTCAGGGGGCTAGGTTCCAAATCGGATGGTCATGTTCATCAGCGGCGGCAAGAAGTAAAGACAAGACAGGTCTTGTTCTTGCCATCAGTTATCCAGAGAACCCAAGCATTGGCGATCTCTTGTTAAAGTACAACACCAACGTGATTGGCAAGTGGTGCAAGACGGGTGCGCCTAGCGATGTAGTCAACACGCTGAACAAACATTGCACTTTGACATACAGCCGAAGCAGTACCAGCAAGAAGGAAGAGATCATGGACGCCATCGCTAACGGCTATGGTGTGTCTACTTGTGGCGGACAGGGATACGGGAAGGGTAGTAGTGCTAGGAACTCAGACGGTTACTGCAAACGCTCAGGCAGTTGGTCACACGCTCTTGCGATTGTCGGATACGATGACACCGAATGGGCGCACCAAAAGTACGGCGGCACACTATTCCTGATCCTCAACAGTTGGGCGGGCTATCTGGGAAGCAGTCGGCCACACCCACAGGGAAACACAAAGTATCCCGGCATTCCAAAGGGATCGTTCTGGTGCACGGCCTCCAGCTTTTCAGGCCGTGACTCTTATATACTTTCGTCGATTTCCGGATATCCGCCGCAGAAAATGAAGGACTGGAATTTAAGGGATTTGATTTAGATGCAATACGAACTCGCCAAAATCATATTGCCGTTCGTATTGATAACAGGCGGTTACGACTCAGACGATCAATCAGTTATTGAGTGCAGGAACATTATCGACACACAGGAGCAAGCACATGAAGCGAATCTTATTAACTGGATGGTTGGTCTTATGGGCGGTGACAGTCCTTGCGGCCAAGCCACTACCAGACGCAGAGAAGCACAGACTAGCCAGCTATCTAGCTTACGTCGTAGTCGGCGTTGAGGCAGAAGCACCTGACGGCGGAAGCATCTACACCGTCGGTGAGAATTGCCGTGAATGCAACGGTTCCGGCGAACTTGGTGACGGGACCGTCGTATTCCCCTGCGAATGGTCAGACGGACTCTACTACTGCAACAAAGGCAAGATCGCCCAGAAGTCTTCTGGCGACAGTATGGACTACGAAGTTGATGAGGCCATGTGCGAAGCCGTCTGCGATTGTGCCTGCGGGTGTGGTGGCAAGTGCGGCGGACAATGCGGGTGTGACAACTGCAACTGTGCCACACCGCAACGGGACGAACTCTTTGACGATCTGGAAAACGCACCGAAGCGGGCGGATGAAGGATACGTCAGGAAGTTGGAGGAACAACTGACGCAGGCTTTGCAGGAAGTTGAAACTCTGAGGGTGGATTCTGAAAAGTGCCAGCCTGTTGAAGAAGAAGAGTTGTTGCCAGACCTAGAGCCAGAGCCAGAACCAGAGCAGCAAGAGGTTTCATCTGATGACGTCCTTACTATTTACAAGATGCCGAATAACACCAGATGGAACTGGAACGGCAGAAGCAATCCGTCCACTGAGTATATGCGATCACACCTTGCAGCGGAACATGGGATTGACACGTCCGGAATGAATAGGGACCAGCTTCAGATTGTACACAACAACGCCCACAATTACGGCGACGCAATGGCATTAGGTTCGGCGACTTACTCAGGTGGTGGTGGTTGTCCTAACGGTCAATGTCCCACTTCGTCAGGCAGTAGCAGTGGCGGTGGTTGTCCTGGCGGCAACTGTCCGACTAGCGGTAGTTCACGTTCACGCGGATTCTTTGGAAGGTGGAGATAATGAAAATTAAAAGAAAACATAACCGAACACAGGCCGAAGCCAAAGAACGGTTGATTGCTTTGGCGAACACGATGGGAATGACGTTGGAATGGGTCAACGCTGACTCTGCTGTTGGCTCCATGTCCTACAACGGCGTGACTGTTTCAGGTGCCGCTCAGGTCACGGATACAGAGGTTGTGCTGGATGTAGAACTGCCACGATTAGCCCGGATGTTCTCCAGCCGCATCCAGAAAAAAGTGGAACAAGAAATGGACTCAGTATTATGAGCGAAGGCACACCAAACATCGCCACCGTCAACGGCATCTCTGAATTCCTGCAAAAGAACGGCCTAGCCACCATGCTGGTTCTGGCTGGCCTGTATTTTTTTGTGCTACCCCTGAACGAACGATACCAGCAAATGCTAGAGGAAGTCAGCAAGTCTAATAGCAGTTTGAGTGAAACCGTCAAGGAGCTAAAAGAAGGCATTGTGACGATTGGGAAAACCAACAGCGAAAACGTCTCTATAAATCAGGATTTGCTGAAAGATATCGACCGCAGGCTTCAGGACGTTGAGGAGGCATCCAAAGAGATAAGCCGAAAACTAGATGATCTCAGGGGCGGGCGGGGGTCAGCGTACTCCCCTCCTAACTTTACCGAACCAGACGAATCAACGTAAATTAACCGTATAAGGCTCTTACAGCCAATTTCACTACTTGGAGATAGAAATGAATCCAGCCGAAGAAAAGGCTTTAAAGAGCCTAAATGCGAAGACGGAGGAGTTGCGACTCATGCAAGACATGGTTACCGAAACTCCTGAAGAGGAACAAGTGCGGGCCAGCGAGATTGAAAAACTTGTTGCTTCCGTTGAAGAACATTCCGCTTCCCTTGAAAAAGAGCAACGAGCCGCAGCCGCACTTGCAAAAGTTGAAGCTGTGAAGTCTCAAGTCACAACTACTGGCCTTGTTCGATCAAAGCCAGAAGCCAAACCAGAAATTCGTGCTATCGAAAAGAGAAAGCTGCATCGTTGCTTTGACGGCGACTACGAAGGTGCTGCCGCTCTTGGCCGATACATCCAAAGCATTACAGGCGTTCAATCGCGTGCAGCTTCCGCTTACCCACAAGCATCTGTAGATAGCATTGCTGCTTACGGATCGGGTGAGAACGCAACCACGTTCCCGACTTCCATGTCAGCACTCGTTATGGATACCCTCTATAACGGTTTGATCAACGAAGTGAACTACACTGCACTGTGTCCACAGCTTGCACGCAACTTCAGTGTTCCAACGAACGGAATGCAAATTCCGATTGCTGACGAGGCTCCCTACGCCAAGTTCTATTCGGAACTGACTCACATTGACCCGATGCAACCAGTTGTCAATGCAGCACAACTTGTGCTTCACAAGATGGCGCACCTGAACTATTGCAGTTCAGAGCTTCTTGAGGACACTATATATGCGGCAGGTTTCGTAATTGAAACTTTCTCAAATTCATTTTCGAAAACAATCGACAACACATGGCTGCAAGGAAATGCAAGCATTGGCGTTGAAGGTCTTTGTGATGCAATCGAAGGCTATGACAGTGGAAGTCAAGTGATCACTGCTGTCGAAACTGGCAAGATTTCGCCAGACGAAGCATCAATGGCAGTCATGCTGACCTACCGCAACACGTCCAACCCTGCTTGGCTTGTAAGTCCTGTCGGGTGGGCTAGTGTGATTTCCCACGTAGTCACGCCGGAAAGCGGCGCACTCATGACCAACAGCGTCAGTGCTTCGCTCTTTGGTTCGCCTGTCTATCTCTGTTATGAACTTCCAGAAGACGTACTCGCTGTCCATGGATCGTTCTCACAGAGTACGGCATACGGCACCAAGCCTCGTGGCGTCAAGATCATCAGTAGTGACACTCGGGCCATGGAGTTCGATGCACTGACACTGGTTGGTCAGATGCGAGCAGGTTGGAACAACCACAGCCCGCAGTTCTGCACCTTGATCAAGGACGCGGTTTCTGGAGGATAATTTAAACATGGCGTGGCTTCTACCAGCAGGCTAGAGGCTCTCGCCGCTGGTTCACACCCCGGTCAGGGTCTTTCCCCCTCCTGGCCCTGACCGGGGCTTTCTTACGGGACTTCTTATGTCTTTCTCCAGTATCCGCCGATCCACTCAGCCTGACTTTGAACCTCTTTCACTGTCAGAAGTCAAATCTCATCTTCGCATCATGGCAGACATGAAAGACGATGATCAGTATTTGATGGGATTGATCGGTGCTGCACGAATCTATTTTGAGAACAGGGTAGGTCAAACGACAACTCTCGTTCAGTGGCGTGCAAAAACGAAGGGGTGGAATACCTGCGGGTGCGTGGGACAGGAGTTGCCTTATCCGCCGCTTTACGTTGACGAGAATCATCCGATCACACTCAGCTATGAAGACGATGCGGGAAACACTGTCATTGTCTCAGACATGGACATTAGTTCCGACCAAACGAACTATCCCGGCACTGTGAACTACACAGGACCGTCGCCAGGGTGCGATACAACCATGACGATTGAGTGGTGGGCTGGTGTTGACGCACCAATAAAAATCAGCCAGCTATGGAAAAGCTGCATGTTGGTATTGATTGGTCACTGGTATGAAAATCGTTCTGCCGTTTCAACCGAAGGCGGCGGCGTAGAGATACCAATGAGTTTTGACATGATGACTGCTGGATGCTCCTATGACGGGAGGTCATGATGCGTTTTGGAACCTTTCGGGAAGTCGCCTACGTTGAGTATGCGAAAGAGACGCAGAACGAGACGGGCGAATTCATCCAGACGTGGCACTGTTTCACCAAGATTAGATGCAGTATCACATCTCTTTCCTACTCGCAGAGCACAAGGATGGAACAGGCAGCGGGCGACACCTCTTGGCAATGTCGCACTCGGTTCGTTCCTGGCCTTACTGGCAAGATGCGGATTCGGTGGCACAGTCGCTACAACAAGGTGTTGTACATCTCGCAGATCACAGAAATCGGTCATGAGGAATACCACACCGTCATCTGTGAAGAGAGGGCGTAGATGGGACGTATTGCAAAACAAAAACATGGCAAGTTCGGCGGGGGCCGAATTGAACTCAATCAAAAGGAAATCCAAGAACAGGTCGATGTCATCATTCAGGCGTTTTTGGCGTTTCCGGTTAATCTCAGACGAAAGCACATTGGTGCTGCCTTGCGACGAGCCTGCACGAAAAAATACGAAAACGAACAGACTATAAAAAGTGACTCAAAAGGCAGGGTGCAGTCTGGAAGTATGGCGTATGCTTATGTGACAGAAGCAAAGAAGTTTGACAAGACTCGGCAGAAGTACGGTTCGAAGTACAAGACGTACACACGCAAGAACGGCAAGTCCTACACTCGCCGCATACCAAACGCCTTACAGAACTCTGTAGGTGCCACGAAGGTATTTCCCGGCTACCCAAGAGACTCTGCCGTTGAGTGCAAGATTGGCTACTTGCGTACAAGAGCCAAACGCGGACACGTTGCTATGTTGCTTGATGAAGGCACGGCAGCACGGTTCAGGAACATTGACGCAAGCAAGGCCGGTGATTTTGAGAACAAAGCGATGATGTTACGCAATAAGCGGTCCAGTACGTTCAAAACTTATCGTTCAGGGAAAAATAAGGGTAAAAGGAAATGGAAGGTTTCTGAACCGGGAGAAGCTAAAGTCAAGGCCGTGAGAAGAACGAAACCAGGACAGACAATCACTGCCAAGAAAAGCGCCAGAGGCTTTGAACTAAACGCAAGGATAATGCGTGGCAAGCAATCCAAGAAGAACTTGGGTAGACGTCCCGGCTACACTGGCAGCATCACTCCTAGTCCTATTCAGTCCACTGCATTGTCACAGATCAAGTCTCTGAGCCAAAAGATACTGCCTCAAGAACTGCTGAATGCCTTGAAAAAAGCAGGCAATGAAGTTGCGGACCCAAAGTATCAGGCCATAATGCGGAAGTATGCTCGCAAGTATGGAGGCGGTAGGATTCTGCAACAGATGAACAGCCAGTACGGCATTTTCAGTACGAGGACAAAATGAGAATTGAAACATTCATGAAGGAGAAGCTAGAACAGGCACTTCCTGGGGTGCCTGTCTATCCCGTGTTTGCACCTGAGAACCAGCCTACACCGTTTTGCGTATATCAGCGGAATACGACGGATCGCAGTCGCGTGATGCCTCATGCTACTGGCTGTCCCATGACAGCGTTTTCAGTCACGGTTTACACGGACACGTACATTGCAGGCAAGGAAATGAATGACTGTATTCGGCTTGTGATAGATAACTTTACCGGAACCCACGGAAACGGCGATAATGTCGAGATACAGCAATGTTATTTAGTTGACGAGTCAGACGGCGCTCCAATCGAATTTGAGGGCGAGTCCAAGCCAGCCTACGCCGCAGAAACATCTTTCACCATCAAATACAGGGAGTTAGCAAGCAATGCCAACTGAAGCAGAATGCACAGCAGCAGAGAATCCAAAGCACACAACCTTTGTGGATTCACAAGGTAGTACTTTTACCTTTAATAACATCACTTACGGTGCCACATCCGTAAATCTACAGGTCGATGGGTACGATTCAGGAGATCAGACCGTTGACCTCTCAACCCTCTCATTGCCAAGTGGTTGCTGCCGTCCAAAGGTTGACCCACCGCTTTTCGATTGTGGTGACACAACGAGCGACGGCACACTGACTTTGAACTGGTACTGTGTTGGTAAGACAGTTGGCGTGGGCGATGATGCAGTTGAGCAGGTTGATGAAATACCAACAACCGACACGGAAGCTACTCTAGTCTTTCCAAAGTTTGGAATTGACCAAACAGCACGATGCACCAGCCTTTCGCTTGACGCATCTGTTGGCGAGTTTGTCACTGGTTCTGCCACGTTTGAATTGTCCAAGACATAAACATGGGGACAGTTCATGGCCGAATGCTACGAGGGCGATGCTGCATCTGCACAAGGCACCACTGTGTCATGGGGTGGTGACGATCTTGGCATGTTGACATCCGTGCAGGTGCGAGCCGGTCGGGCGCAGCTTGTTGACGTTACATCTGTAAACGCAACGGTTGTTGGCTCAGGGACAAACAGCCGAGTGCTGCGTGAGGTTGGAGTGGCAAGCGTGGAGCCTGCTAGCATCTCACTGACTGCCTACAGCACAGGCATTTCCGTAAGCCAGAACGATAGAGGGGACACCCGCCTGCTGGACGTGCGGGGGGACGGCTGGTTCTACAACGGGAATGCGATATTGATGGATTACAACTTAACCGCTAACGTAGGCGGTTTCGTGACGATTTCGATGGAGTTTCAATTCACGGGAGGGTAACATGCCTTTAACAAAAGATCAGATTGCGGAGCGGGCCAAGAAGACAAATACAGTAGAAGTCAGGATTGAATCCCTGAACGACACGGTACTGATGAGAACGCCTTCGATTGCCGAGTGGCGACGAATCAACGCCAATCACGCCAAGACGCTCAAAGATGAAGCCGTGCCACCCATGGACGTAATGGCCGAAGCTGTTGGCGCGTGTCTTTGCGACAGCGAAGGAAAACGTCTTTTCAAGAGAGAAGAAGAAAAGACGATATCAGACACGTTTGAGTTTTCTGTATTCATGGAAATCTATCAGGCTTGCTGGACAAACATATTGCAGAAGGACTTTGCTGCTGAAGCAAAAAAAGAATAAGCCAACCTGACAGGAGATTCCTGTTTCGGTTGGCAGCACAGGTTGGCCGTGCTGACGTAGACGCACTGGCCGAAGAGATTGATACACAACTGTTTTTTGAATGGATGGATTTCTGGAAAGAAGAGCCTTTCGGCATGGATTGGCACCGCACTGGGTTGGCTGCATACGTCGCACTTGCATCAGCGGGCGGCAAGCCACCATCAGACTTTGTTGCCAAATTCTTGCCAAGCTACGACCCAGCACCACCCATGACAGATGAAGAAATTAGACAACGCTTGGCGATGTTAAGGAACAAGTAATGGGTGCATCAAGGGTCGCAACCGCCGTCACGATGAACGCCGAAGACATTAAGTTTGGCGTTAAGCAGGCTAATGATTCGTTAAAGAAATTTGTCTCTGTTTCAAAGCAGGCAGACAATAGCCTGAAAACCCTGAAGTTCATAAGCGTTTGGAGGGCCGCTTTTGACACTATTGGCTTTGTCATGAAAACAGTGGTCGGCACATTCAATAAGTTGGTTCGTGCAATATCCAACCCTATTGCCGAGCTTCCTTTTGTCAATGCGATGAAATCGTTTATTGACAAAACTGTTGAAGCTGCGGAGGTTCAAAGAAATCTTGCCATCTCTCTCGGCATTTCTATGGAGCAGTTTGCGGGGTTGCGATTAGCGGCAGAGACAACAGGAATTTCTCTTACTCAGCTTTATGAGCCAATATCGAAGCTCCCAAGAAAGATTGACGACGCTTTGCGAGGTCTATCAGACGCCCTGACTACCTTCCAAAGGCTACCAGGAATCAACTTGGACGAACTTGGATCAAAGAAACCCTTTGAGCAGTTTACAACAGTCATTGACGCTATTAACAAGATGCCAAATATTGGCGAAAGGTTTGCCGTAATCAATAAAATCTTTGAAGAATCGGGACTCAAGTTCAGGCAATTCTTTGCGACAGGTTCTTCTGGGCTAAAGGAATTGATTAACCTTGCAAAACAATTAGACATCATCCCATCTGAAGATGATCTTGCAAAGATTAGGGCTGTCAAAAAAGAGATGATTATCATTGGCCAGCAGTGGGAAGCAATATCGCGAGATGTTCTAGTTGAAATATCTCCAGAACTTATTGCATTCCTGAAAACTGTCAGAGACTATCTATCTGACCCTGAATTCAGAGAAAACCTTGTAACCACAATAAAAGACGCTTTCTTGAACTTTGCAAAAGGCTTCATGAAGTTCATTGATGCCGTTATTAAAATAGCTGACATTCTTGGCGGCCTATACGATTGGTTCATGAGAGAAAACAAAGTTGAAAAGCAAGTTAATCAGGCGACTGGTGTGGCGGTAGCCGGTATGGGTGCAGGGGGGTTTGCTCCTATTGTATTGCCTGCAAAACTTGCTTTAAACAAAACGGAAAAAGTAGAAGCTACTGCGGAGCAAAGCCTTGCAAAAGGGGTTGGTGGACTTCTTGACTTCTTTACGGGCTCAGAGTTTTCCGGGAAACTTGAAGACAACAAGCAGATTGTGCAGAAAGCAATCGACGAACAAAGAGCAGTACTCAAAAACGCACAAGACCTTGGAGGCGAAGCCGCAAGAGTTGCAGGAGCAGCAGGTAAGTTCATTGACAAGATAACTTACACAGTCGCCAGTAACGCCGCATCAGGTGCCGCTCCTGGGAAGTTGTCGGCAGCGGACGCAACGACGCAAGCAGGCGTTGAATTGATGCTGAAGTCCATTGATGATGGCTACAAGGAAACAAAAGAAGTCACAATGCTAAAGAAGATTGAGAAAGTACTGCAAAAGATTGAGAAGAAAGCCGATGCTCCAGCAGTCAACCTTCAGGGGGCCGCATAATGGCAGTTGTCAATAATTACGAGAATGTAGTCGCCAGGACATCTTCCGGCGAGATACGAAACGCTCCTACATACACGAGGACTTTCACAGTTCGCTGTGACAATCCAGATACGTCAATGGTAGATATTGCCAATGCTCCCGGCATTAAGTACGGCGATCCACACCCGCATGATGCGTCTTGTTTTGTCACGACTGTAGACGTGGATGCCGATGGCGATTCCATGCTGATTTACACAGTCAGCTATTCGTACACAAGACCCGTTGGTGACCTTAGCGTTACGGGCGGCACGCCAACCGACCCAAACGTGGGCGGCGGCAATACGCCACCCGATCCATTGCAGATACCTGATGGTTACTGGGCTGGCAGCAGCACGCTAGAAACAAAGCAAAGTGGCTACCTTCCCGGCACACAGGCTCCAATGAGGATGACAAACGGCAGACCTATTACTTCTGGCGTTTTGCTTGATTATGCAAGCGAGCAGATCACGATGACGAACTACTACGGCGACTGGGGTTCTGTGCAAAAAATCGCAAGCAGTGTTGACTGTATGAACTCTGATACGTGGCCTGTTGGTTCGGATGAAACCGTTTATGGTTATTGGGCGTGGAAGATCATGGCGTGCAACTGGTCTTTTAGACAACAGTCCTCTGAACAGACAAGGCTTGAGTATTATGAAGTGACAGTGACGCTGCAAAGAAAGGACCGCGAGCCTTCTGATATTAACGTGCATGACTTGCAAGGGTGGCCTGTTGCAGCAAATCTATCAATGATGCCGGGATGGTTCCCAAGGATTGTGGCTGCTGGTTTTCAGGAACGTGCGGCTGTTCCGGGCGGCAGGAAACCTATTCAGGTTCCAATCGAATACAAAGATTGTGATGGCAAACCTTTAGACCCATCCACATTCCCTGACAATGAAAATTGCCTTCAGTACCCAGCTTTTGAAAACACTACCGAAGAGATACCGTTAGACAGGGCTGGGAAGTCTCTTGATCCAGACGACATTGACACAAAAGCTGCCATCATTGTCCCGTGGACTGAACAAAAAGACCCTGTTTCGTTCACATCCCTCTTCGGAAACGGCCCACCATACGCGCCGAAGAAAGGGCCGCTATGAGTCGCGGTTACAGGCTTACTGAAGGTAGCGTTCGCAGCATCAACGCAACTATCCGCACTGTAAACCAGATGCGGAAAACCGGCATTGCTGGCGACCTTCCCTTTCGCCAAAACCAGAAGCGCAAGACCTCTGGTGGCGGTGCCAGTGCCAGCTACCCTATTATGATTGGTAAGACATCCGCCGAATGGATCAAGGGAAACGGCCAGAGCATACAGCCGTTAGACGCCAAAGGGAACCCAACTGGTGATCGTGTTTCTGTGCTCAATCTGTTCGCCACTGTTGCGGCTAACAAGTGGGTAGCATTTGCCAGAATGGCAGACAATCAAGCAATACTCCTCAGTGCGGAGTGTGACTGATGGTATTGATGCCATGCAGCAAGTGCTGTAAAGCGTGGCGATGCTTCACGGACGGCGCTGACTATATTTGTGTTGGCCCAGACGAAACACCACCAGACGGCTGGACAACAGACGGTACGGAACACCCAACAGAGTTAGACTGTCTTGCTAGCTGTGGCGTGATACAGTGTTACAAGAGCAAGGCAGAGCGGCGGTATTACAACTGTTTTTCTTCTTTGGAACTGACAGACGAAGAAGCAAAATTTTGGTCTTTATATAAGCCAGACGTTTACCTAGACAAACAAACGTGCAAGGAACAGTGCGGCCCAACCGGCATGTGTTGTCTGCCTGACGGTACATGTAAGAACCGTACAACCTTCAACCAATGCACAGAACTGGGCGGGGTGTGGTTCCAGGGTTATGTCGATGCCAATTGCGATAATTTCGGCTTCAGTGAACTTTGCGGCCAGACATTGTGCGATGACATCATCTGTACCGAAGATGGACAGCCTGCAAAGTGTGTTGACTACACCGTAAAAATCAAGGCTACAACCTTGCCTCCAACAAGCCCCGACCGAATCAACGATGGCGTTCTATCGTTTGTTGAAGGCACGCCAGCAAATAAGCCATACCCCATCGGACAAAATTTGACACCCTTTCCGTTCGGTCCAAAAATAGATTCAATCTGGCCGGAGAAAAGTTTTAATTGGGAGTCAGAAATAACTCTATCACCAGAAGAAGAGGGCGAACTGGTTGTTGATCTTCAGATTGGCAAACTCATGAGCCTGACTTCTCATTGGAATGCACAGCAGCCAGACAACCCACTGGAACCAGCACCAGACGCCCCGGAGTACGTTGGAGACTTTTCTTGCGAAACTGAAACAGTAATCCCCATACGGTTTTACGGCTGCAACACGGAATGTATAGGAGTTTGGTTGGGTAACTCAGATATGGCAGTGTGCGATCTTCCTGAGGATGCTGAAAGATTCACAACACGCTACATTGATGAAGACTGTCAGTTCCCTGGTTGTCCAACAGAAGTGGTATGGGAGGCAGGCGGTGAGGTTGAACTTGGACGGTCTTATTTGTCGGTTGCAAGAGGCAGCGTATTCCCTTGTCTGGGTAACTGCTCACCTGCTTTTCCCAAGAAGTGCTACTCTTGTTCAGCCACATATACCGAAAAAGTTTTGATGGACTATTCCTTTGCATACGGAATAGGAGGGGCTTTAACACCGGCCTTTGAATACTGGCCAGCCGGAGAACCTAACCCAAATGGTTTTAAGTTAGGAACGGCCTACGAAATCACGCAGCAGCAGGAGTGGGAAATAAGCATCAGCATTAATGAGGTTCCGTGTGGACAAAAAAAACAAAGGCAAACAGAAAAACAGGAGGGTCAGTTCATGAGTTTGCGAAACAAAGTTGTTGGTGGGCCGGGTACGGAACTGGCAAACCTTTTGAAGTGGTTCAACATCCACGCCAAGGAAAAGGGTTGCGGTTGCCGTTCTATGCAACGCAAGATGGATTCTAACGGCCCGCAGTGGTGCCGGGACAATATGGAAGAGATTCTTGACCACCTAGCCAAAGAAGCAAAGAAGCGGAAGCTCCCCTTCGTCCGTCTGGCCGCTAAGAAAATGGTTGGTTTGGCTATTCGCAAAGCTGAAAAAGATTCCACTTGACAGTTGATGTCCACTTCGCAATACTGACATCACAGCCACGCAAGGCTTAAAGCTATCACCAAAACAATAGGCCGAGTAGTTGCGTCTGCTTCACACCGCCGAGACACCATCTATAGCTAGTAGGGTCCGGCGGGAAGGCCTTTTATATCACGGAGGAAGCATGGAAACCAAAGCACCGGATTTTGGAATGTATTGCGTATGGGACGATGAGATCAAAGGCTTGTTTGTAGCACTTTCTCAGCATCGAAGATATTTGAAAGAAATCATTGAAGCCGACGACGATCACCCCCATAATGGGTTGCTCGTCAGAGAGTTGGAAGTCATGGATCGGCTCGTGGATCGGTTCGCAGAAACAATGGAAGAGTTACAGGAAGAAAAAAGGATTTGAAATGGATTATTGGACTTGGCACGGAAGCACAATTTCGCATATACCCACAGTTGGGTGGGCGATAGTGAAAGATGGTGAAGTAGTATTAGCAAGAAGTTGTTTAACGAGTTTACTTGAGGAGGTAAAAGATGAGTTTCAAGAAGGCGAGTAGGTCTGCAAAGTATCTTCGGATACTCATAGAAGGACCGAGCGGTAGTGGTAAAACATACGGCGCGTTACTGATGGCGTACGGAATGCTCAAGCTACTGCAAGAAGGTGAGATATTTGTTATTGATACTGAGAAGGGATCAAGCAATAGCTACACCGACATAATTGACCGAGAGTATTATGTAGGTGACATCTCGGCACCATATCACCCTGAAGCGTTGCAGCAAAAGCTACAAGAAGCTGTTGATAATGGCGCAAAGGTTGTTATTGTTGATTCGATAAGCCATTTCTGGGAAGGCTCAGGGGGCTGCTTGGAGATCAACGAGAAGTTGGCAAAGTCTAAATTCAGAGGCAACACGTACGCCGCTTGGAGTGAGACTAAAAAGATATGGCGAGGACTGATTGAGTTTATCAACGCCATACCTTGTCATGTTATTCTGACGGGTCGCAGTAAGACTGAGACGGCGCAAGTGAATGAAGGTGGCCGCTCCACAGTTAAGCGGCTTGGAATGAAGTTGCTGGCAGGCGATCAGATCGAGTACGAGATGGACTTAGCGTTCTCTATCGTTCACGACCAGCATCTTGCCACTTGCATCAAAGACCGCACGGCGTTGTTTGTAGACAAGATACCGGAAGCAATATCGCCAGAATTCGGCGAACGTCTTGTAGGCTGGCTGCAATCAGCGGAAACACCCGCACCACCTCCTGAACTCGTCAAGAAGATTCAGGTCAACGATGCGTACCAAACCGCCAAAGACTTCCTGTCAAACGGTGCCACGCCAGATCAGCGTGAGTCCGCACGCAAGAAGATCAAGGCACGCCAGGAAGACGGTACTTTCTCGTTCGAGCAAGCCACAGAACTATTGGAACTTTGCAACAAGAAAGGTTGATAGATGAACCACGGCGCAGGGAAGCGACTAAGGGAACGCAAGGAGGAGTTTATTGAGATGTGGGAAAATAATGTTTCAAGTTCTGAAATGGCTTACCACTTCAAATGCAATAACAGCACTATCAACATCTACGCCAAGAACTTCGGTCTTGCTCGTAGGCATTTGTGCGGCGACTACACAAAGCATTTTGAAGAAATAAGCGAAGAGGAACTAAAGAAGCGGTGCGAAGCGGTGCAGGCCGGATGGGACGAGCAAACAGAGTTCAGCAGGCGAGTGCAGAAAGACGTACCGCTGACTGTGCGGCACATCCTTTCCCGCAAAGACCACTTCGCAGACAACGGGCCTTGCCAGCCGATTGAGATGATCGGCCTTGAGGCGTTTGGAAAACAGATGGACGATGCAGGCCATGAGCGGTCAGCCCACAACGTCTTTAATAAATAGGACCGCTAGTATCAGGAGTTAATTATGGAAGATGGAATAGTGTTTGATTGTTTTGAGCAGATTGCAAACGTGCCGGATGAGAATTTGGCAGAACGCAAGAAACCTTCGGAGGGGCCGCATCGCTTTGTCGTAAAGCGTGCCAGTTTCTTCGAAGACAGTTCGAAGCTGTCGTTGCTGCTGGAGGCAAAAGATGGAGGGAGCCTGTTCAAAAAGCTCTACTTTGGCGATCCTGAAAAGGCAAACGTGAACAAGACTTGGATGCGTTGCCTTGTTGACGAGAAGCCAAAAGGCAGGCTTGTTGATTTCAACTGGGAGTCTCTGGAGGGGCGTCAGCTAGATGCTACTGTTGGCACCTTCACACCACAGGACCGTGATGAGCAAATCACTTACGTCGCAAAGCCTGTCGGTTGCGATCAACCAAAAGCGAAAGCGACGGTTGATCAAAA
>WLWE01001104.1_pt1 | contig 21177 bp, 20 predicted proteins | sample 6718301 | NCBI WGS metagenome assembly WLWE01 (sample SAMN12718691, study PRJNA515312) | sponge metagenome | isolation source: marine sponge | host: Mycale hentscheli | place: New Zealand: South Island, Marlborough, Capsize Point | collected 2003-05-01 | reverse complement strand
TGATTGCATTTTCGTATACGCAGCATTCCAGCCTTTCAACCATTTTTCATCTTCACTCCCAAAAAAGACGATAGCTGGCGGAAAGTCAGGACGGATGTGCTGCAGGAAGTCGACTTCAGAATCTTTGGCATCTGCCATACCGAGAGCCGGATTAAACAAAAGATATGCTACGACTGATGTGTCATGCTCTCTGTTGTCATGTGGGTCATTTAATTCAGGGTTGGTTGTTGCAAGCAAGCTTACATGCCCACCGGCTGATCCACCCCCGGCAATTATGCGATGTACGTCTATGCCGAGGTTTTCAGCATTTTGTTTGTACCAGCGAATGGCACTTTTGGCGTCTCTTATACAGACACGTTTTCGAGAGCCCTCCCCGTTATCTGCTTTCGTCGCCAGCCGATACGATACGGTTGCCGCCACAAGACCGCGGTCTGCAAAGTAATGGCAGAGATAGCGAAATTGGTCTCTCTTTCCTCCACCCCACCCTCCGCCATGAAACATGATGATACCCGGAACAGACTCAGTGGTAGCATCATGACCCTTTGGAAAATGAATCTCCATTTCCCGAGTTACGCCGTCTTCTTCTTTGTAGGAGTAGATTTTCCCTTCTGGAATGTCCTCACCGCGAGCACAATTTGTCAGGCAAGAGAAGGCTCCTAAAACCATGCACAACGTTATCGTTCTCATTTCAAACCCCAATAAGATTGATTTCAGAGTCAGACCAGAATCAAGGCGTCGTGACTGGCCGATAATATTCGTATGTCAGTGTAAACGAAAAGCAACTGAGCGGATTACACTCTCCAGATAGAGGCGTTACCTATCTTGAATCCAGCCTACCTCTATACGGTGTTCAGCTGACTATACCCCGGCTACTTCATGCCGTCCCGTGCCCTCTGTATGGTCATGGTGCATGGCCTACAACGCAATACTCTGGTCGCCATTAGGATCTTCGTTTGTGACACTTTGATAAAACTGGCCGCTTGCCGTCAGATTGCCGTCGTCATCAAAGAGTGCGGAAGAGCAGCCGTTCGGGTCGTCGATTTCGAATGAAAACCAGGCATAGCCAGCGATCCAATTCTGTTGTTCCATCCAGGGTAGTACGTTCTGCATAAATGCAAGGACATCTTCTTGCGTGACGGAATTCTCTCCCGGTGTTTTTGCACCCCAGTCTGCAAGAGCAAACTCCGTAATCAATAAGGGCCTCTGCCCGTACGCTTTGTAGATGTCAATCATCCGCTGTTTGAATGCGATAGGACTTGCACCTCCATACCAATGCACACCAATGTAATCTACTCGGTACCCACGTTTGTCAGCTGCCTTCATAAAGTCACGCATCCACGTTCCTCTCACACCCTGTGTACTGTCATCAGTATCGCTCAACGGATTCGCGCAAGCCGGACTGCATAGAGGTACATGAAGTGACTCCAATATGGGCCAATACTTTAAGGCTTCGGTGTAAGGCATATTCGCCTGCTCGAGTTTATCCGGTTCATTGAAACCCAACACCCTATGTACGTTGCCTGACTTGATCTTCGGGACAATGTGAGTGTTCAAACGCTTTTGCAGTTTGTCTACTCCCCAAGCTCCCCAAACCATTGGCATGAATATAATAGCGTGAGGCTGTTGCTCGATCAGTTCCATGTCCCACGAATAATTCCAATACGGCTTAATAGCTTGTATTTTAGGAATGTTTTCTTCCCACGATCCTTCTTTGTCTGTTTGGCGAAGCGTGAAACAGATTCCCTTTTTTCCGGGTAGTCTAAGTGATTCTTTTATTGGAGCGGTTTCCAAATGAATATCGACGTGGTTATTGGGTGCTAATCTCGCAATCTGATCCTTTGCAGCTGTCGCTGGTTGCCACCACCAGCCCTTCTTATCCCAACATTGTCCAAAACTGTAGTCGGCAAGTAGGGTGTAGTAGGCAGCAAGAGCACCATCTGTATCACCCTTCTTAAGAAGTGCCTCACCTTTCAGAAATGTGATGGTTGCTAATTCGTTGAGGTTGGCAAATTTTTTGGCTTTCTCTTTTGGCTTTCTCTGTAGAAGGAAATGTGATCAGGGTTTTGTTAATCTCTTTGGCCTTTGCTCCCCACCTTTGTGTGGCTCGACTGGCGAGTGTTTCAACAGCATCCCAGTCTTCATCAGCGAACGCCCCCCACGCCTTTTCTGTGACTTGCCAAGCTTCTTCTGCAGCTACTGGCGCGAGAAAAAAAGAAATCAAGAAAATGTGGATGAGGGAGATTCTGAACATAGTGAATTGAGGTGGACTACAGTTCTGTATTGAAGCCTTCAAGAGGTCATATCATCGACGAGAGATCAACATAATGTAAAAATTGATTCCGGCACACACAACAATATTCTCAGAGTTGTCTGCTAGTTATAGTGGAAGAAGGAGCAAAAGTTGTTTAAGGTTTCTTAGTCCGCAATAGAAGGATTATGAATCATCCTTTAACAATTTGTTCACAATGCCTTGTTGTGCGTTAGTTCCCTCCAGCTTTTCGCTTTTTCACGAGTTGTTTCTTTTTCGTAGCCGCCGCGGCATTGTAGTCCTCCATGGAAACATTTGTGGCGGCGGGAAGCTTCATAAATTCCTTGACGTTGGGAAGAGGGATCCAGGGGTTCTCGGTTGGATATTCATCAAGATTGGCATTGAGATCTTTTTCAGTCAGGGATTTAGAAGTGACACCGTTTTCTGGAACGTTTGAACCTGCCACCCACACGATGGCGTTGAGAACAATTTTTCGGAAGTCATCAATGGCCCAGTTACGGTGATAGTGTCCGCCGGTGAATCCGACGCCACGTCCACCATCTTGGCGTTCAATCCCCCACATCAGAGTTTGTGTTTTGCCGATGCCATCGACACCGTGTTGGTTCCAGAGGTTAATGACGCGTTTGAGCCGATCCGGGGTTGGAACGGCCGTAACGAGGTCGAGGACTTGGCCGCGATCCTTTTGAAATCGCATGTTGTAATAAAATTCATCGTAGGCGCGGACAAGGTCAGTGACGCCGTTGGATATTGGGTGCTCGGGAAGTGCGCGGAGGTCAGCGACCCAGTGAGGGTTCACTGACCAGCCAGTTTCCATGGCAGCACCGATCCAAGGCCGAAAGAAACGTTCACCTTCCTCAGGGCTCGGGTGAACGGCATAGTGCATGAACATGAAACCGACGCCAGTCTTGGCAAGCTGATCGGCTTTCTCCCAACCATGGCTAATAACCTTGGTGCCATCGGAGTAAATGATGACGGCATCGACTTCGCTAAAGACGGACTCATCTTCGGGCCAACCGTTGATGACACGGGCATGAACATCGAGGCCGCTTTGCTCGTTGAGGGCTTTGGCGAGGAGTCGGCAGCCAGCGTTGAATTCATGCTCACCCGATTTATGAGATCGTTCGCCTGCGAGAAAGAGGATAGTGGTGGTCGCTGCAGTTGTGGTCGAAAGCCCAAAGGAAATCGACCAGAACACAAGAAGTGAGAAAAAGAATTTCATGTCCATCAGATTTTTCCGACGATGTGTGGAGGGGTAATTTATTGATTCTATCACGGAACTCGAAAGGCTCGGCGGCGTGAGCTAGATTCACAAGGCAACATTTCTTGCAAGTGCCGCTATCATTTTTGTACAGCGATTCATGATGGGGTCTTCGTTGGGGTGCCAAAGAGTTCTTCAATTTTTTCACGCATGACCTGAGGGTCGACATCAACACCGGTCCAATACTTAATGCCAATCACGCCTTGATTGACCAGCATGCCTATCCCATCAATGACTTGGCATCCACGCGCCTCCGCGTCGCGAATGAGTCGAGTGCGAGGAGGATTGGGGATGACGTCAGCCACCACCATCTCACTTGTGAGCGATTCCAAATTCAATGGCACACGCGCCTCGGTGTCAGGAAACAGACCGATGCTGGTGGCGTTGACCACGATGTCCGTGGCGGCAGGGATACTAAATTCATGGTTCCAGGAGACGTACTCAACCTCAGCGGGCGTTTTGTCTCGCAAAAGGGTAGTGAGTTCGTACCCGCGTTGGTCACTACGATTCACGACGGTGATTCGCGAAGCACCCGACAAAGCCACTTCTACTCCGATTGCCCGTGCCGCGCCGCCCGCCCCCAATAGCACTATCCGTTTACCCGAAGGTTCGATCTTTTCTCGCAAAGACTGCAGGAAACCTTTTCCGTCGGTGTTCTCGCCGACCATCTTGCCTTCACGTCGCACGACGCAGTTTACTGCACCGATGATCGAGGCGGACTCGCCCAGAGCGTCGAGATGATCGATCACTGCGACTTTGTGTGGGATTGAGCAATTGAATCCTCTCCAGCCCATCGCTCGCGCGCCGCGAACCGCGTCACCAAGACCCTTTGGGTTAACTTCGCAATTAATATATCGCCAATCCAGGCCATGATGCCGAAACGCCGCTTCGACCATCGCGACGGTTGGATTTTCAGCACAAGGTTGCGAGAACGAACCGGTGAGCTGACTCAGGAAATTCATGTGGCTTCGTTTCAGCGAGTGCAAGAGGTCATGAGTTCAGAAATATGGGCTGGAATACTCGTATGTACTATAAACAAAGGACAAACGAGAAGAAGGAAACGCCCTAAGGAGTACTACCTAATCTTTGTCATTGTTTTTGATACGGTCACCTTTGGTCAAGTGTGGTCGTTTGTGGTCACTGATCATTTCACTAGGCTTATGAACGCCCATCCCCAACCATACTGCGACCCTGATATGAGCCCAGTTTTGGGGAATATCCTCACGAGGGAATCTGTACTTGCTGAGCAGTTCACAAATTTCTGGGATCTTTCCTTGGCTTGAGTGTAATGATTTAATGGAGGATTGAAGCGTCTCCACAACAAATTTCAAGGCACAGCAACTCTCCGGTTATCAGAGCGTTAAAAAAGAGCTTCCATATTCAGTGGATCGCTACCCGCCAAACAAGAAAACAGTAAGGAACTATTCGAATGAATTCGCGAGTGTTTTTTATTTTATTATTCATCTTCGGAGTCACTTTCGGACCATCCACGTACGCCCAGAACAACGGGAAAGTAAAACGGCTACAACAGCTACTCAAACAATTTCCGGCCGCTGATACGAATCATGATGGGAAACTGACTTGGCAGGAAGCGCTCGCCTATCGCAATAAGATGGGTGCCGAAACTGGTAGCCGCAACCAGGGGCGCGGGGTTCGAACAACGTTTGAAGTAGATGCGGGATGGGAACTCGAGAAATTTCCCGAAGAAGCAGTTTGCTACATGCCCCCCAGCCAAATCAAAGTGACCTACGAAAAAGTTGCAGGCGGAAAAGCGCCTGCCGTGGTTTCGTACTCCAAGCCTACCGATGGTGCGTTGAGAGTCGTCGGTGTTGGCCATAGCTTCATGATGCCTGGCTACAAAACCATGCCTCTGATTGCCAAAGGAGCTGGGATAGATCAACCGCTTTACACGCACGTTGGTGGAGGTATGACTGGCAGTGCACGCTACAAGTGGGAGCAGGAAAACGGAATTTTTAGTTTTCAAGGTAAACCCTACCCAAAGCTACTCTCTTCCATTGCGAACGCTGAATGGGAAGCGATGATGTTTGGGCCTTACTTTCAGGATCAGCCCAAATACTACTCGTGCTGGATTGACTTCTGCCTGAAGTACAACCCGGAAATGAAATTCTTCTTATCTGATGCGTGGCCTCAACTGTCACAACTTAACGAGCAACCAAAATCGGAAGCATTTTTTACAGATGAGGTTTTGGATCAACTGGCCGAAGAGAGAAAGAAAGTGCACGCTCTGGTCATCGATCCCCTTCGCAAAGCGTACCCGGGAAAAGTATTCATCCTGCCTACATCTGATTCCATGGTCTTGGCAGCGAAGCATTTCATGCGTGGTGAACTGCCGGGCATTGAAGGCCTACACCGAGTGATAGGCAAAAAAGAGCGTTCGCTTTGGAGAGATCAATTGGGACACCTCGGACCCGGATTCGAGCGTCTCGAGGGTTATGTGTTCTACGCGACACTTTATGGAAAATCACCTGAGCTCATCGAAGACAACATTCCATTTAGTGGCAACACCACTTTCCCAAGCACCTCCCTGGATCAGATGTTCCGCAAGATCGCATGGCAAGCGGTATCAGAGCATCCCTACTCTGGAATCACCGATACGAACGGTGATGGCATTGGCGACGCTTTCAAAGAGCCAGTGCTGCAGGGTTCACCCTAAAGCAGTTCAGGTAATGCCACGGAGTGATTTCATATCAGTACGATACGTGACGACCAAACTGAGCCATCACGTTTTTCTTGACTCTGGAAACCTATTTCCTGCTGTCGGATTGCCTGCCTGAAGCCGGGCGAGCGAGAGAGGTCGTGAGCCTAGAAATGCGCTCGGTATTCACTGCCATTATCCCACCGAAGACCTGACTTCAGAACCTTGAGGTCTTCTTTATCTATTGAAGTAAGGCCTTACATATCCAGGCTGTTACTTCTGCATTTGTGTGTTGAAGATAGAAGTCTCTTTGTGAATTGTTCTTTCCAACATACGTGAATTGCTGGCTAAGCCTGTGATACTCTTCGGGTATAATATTTCGCGAGGGCAGCAACTTGTGCGTTGCCCATTTTGATTTGCTTTCCCCTGAAAAGATTTTCCAATGAATCCAACACTGGCCGCCTCAACATTAGAGACGAAACAATGTGTCCCCTGTGAAGGGGGCGTTGAAAAGTATTCACTAGAAGAAGCTACTGCCCAGGTTGCCGCGCTGCCTGCCTGGCGGCTCACCGAGGAAGGCACACGAATCCGCCGCGACTGGCAGCTCAAAAGTTTTCGCGATGGTATCCGTCTGATCAATACCATCGGTGCTCTTGCCGAGCGTGAGCAGCACCATCCTGACCTCCATCTGGAAAGCTACCGAAAGGTCCGGGTTGAGATTTATACCCATGCCATCGGCGGCCTCTCCGAGAATGACTTCATATTAGCCGCCAAGATCGATACTGTCTCGCCGCCATCATGACATTGATAATGCAAGACGCACTAGGATGAATTAACAATGCTTAATACCGATGTCCCTTCCAGTTCTGTATGAATCAAAAAATCTGGAACATCGCATGAGCCACATTGAAAAAGCGGTGTCCCATTCCATCGCAGTGATGCCGTTAATTACTGCGATTCTTGAAGATAAGTTTGGACGCGAATGCATTCCTTCCGAACTTCAATCTATAACAAGCGAAATCAGTGTGACTGCGTTGAACAAGCTCTTCTGTGATATCGACTCCGCCTGTCAAGGTGGAGATAAGCCATCAGCAGTTCGTCAGATTCGTACTGCCCTCGCATACACCTGTGACGAGGCAAATCAGATCGTCAAACATTGGAATTCTTACAGCGCGGAACAAAAACTACCCTAGCTCCGAATTGGTTGCATCATCAAACCAGTAGAAGGCTAGAGAATATCGTGCGACTGCCTTCATCGACAGATACCGTTGCTGAGTCTGAATCTGCGCGTACTTCCTGTAGGTCAAGGACCCCAAGCGTGGTCAGCGATAGAACAACCAGGCGTATACATCAAGTCGTTTTCCTGTTCTTCAACCGGCCTTGAGAGCCGTCCCCCGGTCTCCGCTGAATTGGTTATTCCGCGAGACCACTCAGCGGTCACAATTTTATGTGAGTTTTTGCAAGAAGGTATTATTTCGCAGTCACTTTTGGAATGATGACTCCATGAATCAGACACCCGGACTCACGCAACGATACCTCTTATGCGATCGTACGTAACAAAACGAGTTTTCTGGTTTTGGACTCGTTGTATGAGCAGGAGGTGGTTGAGTGGTTATTATGAAAAGTAAAACCCTTTGATGCGCAAGAGGGGTTCTTTCATACAATGAAAGAGATCGTAAGCCCAGAATGTTCGATCCGAATACTCGAATGTATAACGAAACAGGGCAGGATGCGAAGAGGGAAAATCCCCGCGTGGGAGTACAACCTATCTCCTATAATTATTTTTGATGTGGTTGTCTCTGGTCACTGATGGTCGTCGAGGCTCATACTTTACGTTCTCCGAAACGTTCACGCCCGCTCCCAACTATGGCACTCATGGCTTTTTTTTATCGGGAAATTCTACGACGACGAGTTTGTGGCTGGTCGGATCGTAGGCATACTCTTGGTAGTACGGCAGCATCGGCAGTTGCAAGCCATCAGGCTTGCCGGGGCTAATGATGTCGGCCATAAAGCTTTCATAGTTTTTGGGCAGTTTGCCAAATTGAGCCTGATGCATCTGTATCCTTTGCTCAACTGCCAGCACGGCAATGGTGCCAACGCTGGTACGGTAGGCATCAGCAGCCACACCAATTCCTGAACTGGTGATAGCCATTGAGGCGGGAACTCCCCCTGCCGTAATGGCTGCCTTCAGTTCCAATACGTTTTGAGTTGTTTTGCCAATTGTCTTACGGGTCTGAACCTTCGGCTTGGTTGTTCCAGAATCGGTTGGCTTGAGACATCCGATTGAGGTGATCATCAAGGTAAGGCCAAGACTGGCCCAACAGATGCTTTTAGAAAAGTTCATAAACAACCTCTCGAACTTCTATGAAAGTAATCGTATGACCATGAAACAAAGTACAAACGAGGGGAGGGAAGCTCCCCAAGTAGGAGTCTTTCGTTTCCTTTATCATTGTTTTGGATGTGGGTGCCTGTGATCAAGTGTGGTCGTGCGTGGGTGTCGAGGCCTGTATTTAATTTTCTCCGTCACGTTACCACCCGTCCCTAACATAGATGCTGTCCACTTTTATGCCCACCAGAGAGCCTTTGATAAGAGTATTTACTTTAGAAACGGTCTTCTCGACGTTCGATCACTACCGGTACATAAGTTTGGTGCTCACCGACGTATTTTTATTACAAATAAATCGTATCCAGTAGGCCTCGAAGTCGTTGGGGAAGACGTGGCTGGCTTCTTGATTGATTTTTTTGATTTCAAAAGATTGGTAATCAACCCAGTCGCTATTTCCAGAGATGTCAACTTGGGCAGTGATTTGACACGGAGAAGTGGCTGAGATAGTGAGACTCTTGCGATCATATCCTGTCATGAGGTAGGGGTCGGAGGGTTTTCCAGCTTCGACCGCGGTGTTCAACCATGGACCGCCATTGCCTACTGGTTTTCCAAGGCCCCAAAGGTCGTCGACAGCCCCGGCCCAGAGTGACGTTTTTCCATCTGTTGAGTGAATGAGGTGAGAGTTGTTCTTGGGGATGTTCGTGATGGATGTGCCTGAGAAAATCAGGAGTCCGCGATAACTGCAAAAGTCTTGAATGCGGAGGTTATGCGTGGCGATAGGGCGAATGCGGCGGAAGCCGAGGGCATTGTTAGCAGGCAGTTCGTAAAAGGTGCCATGAGCGTTGAAGAGGTCACGCTCGGTAGCAACTTCGCGGCAAATACGTCCGTCTTCGTCGTCGAGTAAAGAAGACCCTTTGGGAAGACGAAAACGTTTTCTATTGTCATCGATGTAGAGGACGGAGGCTTTATCCACACTGAGAATACCTGCTCGTTTCGGGATGGCGGCATTTTTCTGAAGCCAATTTTCTCTATTTTGATTATCAACTCGTACCAGAGAAAGGTCCGGGTTGAGCTGATAGAGACCCTTATCAGATGCGAAATGGAGATCTCTTTTATTGTCGCCACGGGCGCGAACAATCCCTCCACAGAGTTCTTTCTCAGAGGCTTTGGCGAGTCCCGTAAATTTGTCATGATTCTTGCCGGGCTGGCGTGTGTCGGGATTGGTGTAGGTGAACCATGCGGTTGCTTTTTCAAGACCAGCTGAAGAGGTCACGCGAATCCAGGTCCCTTTGGACCCGGCGGGAAAAGAATGCCAGTGGTACCCGTCGACGTTCACTGTGGACAATTCGGTCCAGTTGTTTTTGCCATCAAGATCGACTTCAAACGTGAGAGTGGTGGGTGCACTTGTAAATAGATGGACGGCACGACGTTGGAACCCTGAGAAAAGATATGAATCAGAAGGAGTGGCAGCCTCAATTGTGTCGTTCAACCAAACCGCTCCACGTCCGATCACTGGTCCTAAGTGATCAATTTCTTCAGGCTTGATAAACCACAGGTTTGATTGTGATTGTGGAGCCGCAACGTGACCTTTGGCTTTTCGCTTGTTGAGGAATTCACTCTCTGCGGTGTCGTCACAGCCCATGATGACATGCTTGCCCCAGCGGGCAAAGTCACCGATGACTTTGAGGTACGTGGAGCGCGGGGAGATGCCCATTGAGTTTGCGGGAGTAAAGGTCTTTGGGAAATTCCAGAACATTCCATGCATGGTCATGAGAAGATTGTCACCTTCACCGATCTCACGAATTCTTGGCCATTCAGTATTCCAACCGTGCGCACCGTCATAACTATGGCTGGCCTTTGGCAGTCGATAGCGGTGCCACGTTCCCTTGTGCATGCACATAAGAATCAGTGAACGAGCGTCCCAACCATTGGCCCAGATCGGATCACTTGAAGGGTTTTTGGATCCGTAAATTCCACCGGGGCCTGTAACTTCGGTGAATTGGCTGCGAAGGATAATCTCAAAGTCCTTTTGTTTGCCATCCCATTGGGCAAGCACGCCGGATGGAGCAAATGGGTTGTTACGGGCGGCTTGCCCATGTTCGCCGTTGTTGGCGTACACGAGTTTTCCTTGGCCAGAATAGAGTCCTTTACCGTGGTAGCCGGGGAGGTTGGCTTTTGGAAATCCTTTCTGTGCTTCGTCATAGAAAAGAATTTTCGTTTCAAGAGTGTGGACATCAATTTCGTAGAGTGCTTCCTCCATGGAAGCGCAGTAAATCTTGTTCACCGGGTCGGTGAGATGACGGGCATTACCCGTTGGGCGACCAAACATCGTTTTGTAGGGAATAACTCTGACCTTACGTGATTCATCAATCACATAGGGTCCAATGAAAAGTTGTTTGGACTCTCGGTGAATCATGCGGTTGGCCGGAGTTCCCCCGATGCTTTCGGGCCGAACGGTCATGTTGAGATTTCTGTCGATCTCGTAGAGTTTGTCTGAAGAGCCTTTTGGACTGTGCGGAGCGTACGTGACGACCCAGAGCCTGTCAGTAAAAGAAACGACAGCACCAGTGCCGCACTCGCCTTCATCATTGTAGAATGCAAGATGGGGATAGATGCCGGACAAGGAAACAAATGGTTCCTGTGAAAACGCACTCGATGCCATCGAAATAGAAAGAAGCAAAACCGAAACAAGATAGGTGAGTGTTTTCATAATAATTCAGACATAAAAAACAATTGAGTGCCTCAGCGAGACCAACGGGCTAATGAATAAAAATTGACTGCCAGCATGGACTTATTGTTTGCGATGAGCATGCATCCGGATAAATGACTTTGCAACATTTTGTTCATGACCCAAAACAGAGCCTTCTTCAAAAAATGTCTTCATGGGTTTCATGGATATTGATAGTAGATCTGGACGGTCTCGACTATCGTAAGCAGCTCCCGGCAATACAACACTTTTTCGATTCAGTACTTCCTTTTGAGTCCAAGATTCCAAACTAGTGCATAACATCAGGGGCGTGAATCCCGTAAACACATGGGGTGTTTTTTTCATTTTGAAACGAATGTTTCCAACTGTCTCAAATTGCGTTGGGTAGTGCAGATAAAGCAGTCGCACCATGTTCGTTTACTCGGTTCATTTACTCAGTCAAAATTGTATAGGCAGGAAACACCCATGTTGAAAATGATGTGTGCCAGAACGTTGAACATTGCCTCTCCAACTCGGCCCATCTGATAGCGACTCCAGATGCCGCTGATGTTCAACAGGAAAGCAAGTACCATGCATCTGAACTCCTCTCTTCTGCCTCATAACAGCTATTTTATATCTCTTACACTCTCATTCGTTAAACTATTGGATCCAAGCAGTCGCGTTGTCACTGCTGGTTTCCATTCCATTCGATTGAGAGTTGAAGTCATGCAAGCCATCTCCCGATATCAGTGTTTTCTTCCCATCAATATATTCTTCGTCTGCCTTATATCCTTGGTCTTCTGTGGAAGCAAAGGAATCACATTCGCAGGTACGGTGGATGAATCACAGTCGGCATGGCACACAAAGTATAAGAAGCAGGAGAACGCTCCAGATCCGAAAGAGATGTTGCTTAACACCGATCCGGAACCTGACGTGCACGATGGATTTACTCCGCTCTTTAATGGCAAGGACCTGAGTGGTTGGACTCCCAAGGGAGGAACGTGCACCTTTGAAGTTGTTGATGGAATGCTTGTCGGTACGTGTGTACCAGGATCTCCAAGTACCTATTTGAGTACAGAGAAAAATGACTTCGAAGACTTCATCTTCACGTGTGATATGAAATGGGAAGTCGATGGGAACTCAGGGGTCATGTTCCGTGCCCAGAGCGAAGCGAGGAAAGACAAGGAGACTGTCTTTGGTCCACAGGCCGAGATGGAGGGAATCACTGGTGATCGTTATTGGTCAGGGGGTATCTATGGCCAAAGTTGCGGCGGATATTTCTACCCTGTTTGGTTAAAGGAACATAAAGAAGCTCGTGCAGCACTTGATCGTGAAGGTTGGAATCGCCTCACGATCTCTGCGCAGGGAAATGTCGTGAAGACATGGATCAACGGTGTTCCCATTGCGCACTGGATCGACGACGGCAGCTATCCAAAAGGTTTCTTTGGTCTGCAGATTCATAAAGGATCCAAGGGGAAAGTTCTGTGGAAGAACATTCGAGTAAAACCTTGATTCACCCGGCTATTCTTAAGCCCATCACCAAGGCTCGGCTGCATCCGTAATCCAAAATTTTTTTGTCCAATGGAAAGCCAAATGAAATATGAAAATGAAGGGAAGGAAGACGATTCCTATGCTTTTACAGGTGAAATTCTGGATGTCCACATTCAGGCGGCCAAGCGTTATGGCGTAGAGCCAGTAATTCATCCGAAGGACTTCATGTACTGGGCCACTGTTCCTGGTCTGCCCCCTGCGGAAGCACACCCACGTTCAGCTACGAACTATTTCGAGGGCGGTTCGGCGTGCGCCCATCGGATCGCCAGCATCATTGGGGCACCTGCCTTTCGGAGTCGGAAGACCCGATTGCTCGAGTTCGCCTCGGGCTACGGACGAGTTTCACGCCACCTAAACAAATATCCTCACATCGAATTGGTTTGCTCGGATGTTCATGAGAATGCTACTGATTTTCTTAACAAGTCTCTAGGGTTGAAGGCATTTACATCGGCTACTCATCCAGACGACTTCTCGCATGCGGAGAAGTATGATGTCACGTTCGTGCTGTCATTATTTACGCATCTGCCGAAGCACACTTTCGGTCTCTGGCTGTCCAGGCTCTACGAAACGGTGACACCTGGCGGACGCCTAATCTTTACAACGCATGGTCAAACGCACCTCCCGCCGGGTATGAAGTGGCCGAGTGATGGCTTCATGTTTACCGAGGTAAGTGAACAGAAAGATCTCGATACTGGCGAGTATGGATCAACAATCGCCAATCCCGAGTACGTGTTTTCCGAGATCAGGACCAGTACTGGAAGCTCCCGGATTTCCTTCGAGCAGACGGGTTATGCGACTCAGGACTTATGGATTGTTCATCGCACGTGATGATCACAGTAATGCTACCGCAAGCTGCGGAGAGAAATCGGTTGATTGCAGATGGGGCAGTGATACGAAGAGTACAGCAGACGTGCTTGAAGAAACCGTCGGTGGGTGGGATTCCGGGCGGGTGCGAGTGAAAGAGGCCGTGAGCCCAATTTTGAGCCCAGAACCCTGGGCACGAACCCTCGAATGTACAGTGAAACAAAGTACAAACGAGGGGAGGGAAGCTCCCCGAGTAGGACTCGAACCTACAACCTAGCGGTTAACAGCCGCTCGCTCTACCATTGAGCTATCGGGGAATATGAGGGGCCTTTGAGTTCTCAAACGATACCGAAAAATTCAATCGAAGGCGAGATGCTCCATTTTTTGTTCTGCAAAAAACGATATCCCCGCTATCAGGTATCACGAACCTTTTCCAACAGAACACGATTGCCCTTTTCGTTGTACTCAACTTTGGTCATGAAATTATGAATCAGCATGACACCACGGCCATTTGGAACTTCCAGCCGGTCGTCCTGCGTGCAGTCTGGTACGTCTTTTGGATTAAAGCCGTCTCCTTCATCAGTGATCTCTATGCGTGCAACCGTAGGCGAAACAAAACATTCAACATGTACTTTTTTGTCTGTATCGAGCTTATTACCGTGAACAATCGCGTTGACAATTGCCTCTTCAGCAGCCAGGTGGATGGAAAAAATATCAGCACTGGCCCAGCCGTGCTCCCCAAGCCTGTCGAGTAACTCTTCCATGATCAATCGACTCGCACCGCGTTCGCTCGGCAGATCAAGAGACTTCTGCCATGCGGCTTGGTCAGAACTGCTGTCATGATGAGAGGACGATTCGGTCATAGTAGCCGCACAAGGTAATTGCGGGAAAAAGGGTGGTTATTCCAGTAAGGGAAGCTTTGAGCAATCAACCAAAAGCGGTCATTGCTTCTGTTTCGTCTTTACGAATATCAAAAACTTTATTCAGTTTTGTGATCTGAAAAACTTCAAAAATTTCAGGACGAATATTACACATTTTCATTCGACCTTTGCTTGCCTTTACCTTGCGATCGAGCGTGATTAACTTACCGAGTGCAGCACTCGAAAGAAATTCGACATTGGTAAAGTTAAGTAAAATGTCACCCATCTTTTGCTGCTCAACGAGACCAAAGAGTTCAGCGCCGAGCTCTTGAATACTTGCCTCATCGAGAATCTTTTTGTCGTTGAAACTGACGATGGCGACATCGTTGTTTTGCGTGACGCCTATCCGTCGATACTGAGCCATGCCGTTCTTCTCCAAGTCGTTTAAAAGCGAACAACCTCAAATGAAAATGTCGAACCATCCCGTAGTCTAACTCCGCATAGCGAGCCTAGCGAAACAGCTTGCATTGGAATGAACCTGAAATGCAGTGAAGCCATACAAACGGACGGGTGCTAATCCTAGCGATTTTCTGAGGCGATTACCAACGACTGTGACGGAGAAGACGAGGCATGAAGTGTTCATCCTCCACTTGTTTTCCAACTTTCCCCCCGAGAAAAAGGAGAATCAGAAAAGAGCTTTTGGTCATCTGTGCCGCCAATATGGCAGTCTGCCAGGCCATTGTGGTTGTGAGTCTTTGCTGTGTCAGAAAAGCAAAGCACCTTTATAAAAGACGAGTAGGGGCTGAAAAAAGTCGCAGATTTACTCTTCGAAGGTCGTGAAAAACTGCTCTTGACGAATTTTCTCGCACTCATCCTTAAATCTGGCGCGCGAGTTGCACTAGGAAGGTTTAGGGGTGTTGGCGAATGCCGCTGCGGCAGTCGCATCACCTTGGGAATACGGTGTCTCCGGCGTAGAGTCTTGAGATTCCCTTCCCGCAGTATTGTTTCGACGTTCCCTTTCAAATCGGACTACATACAAAGGACCCCAGAATGGCAGCCGCTGCGAGCAAGGCCGGGAAGGCCAAATCAACCCTTATCCCCCTTGGCGATCGCGTTGTTGTGGAACGCGAACAGAGCGAGCAGACAACATCTGGTGGCATTCTTCTGCCAGATTCAGCAAAAGACAAGCCTGCACGAGGTGTTGTTGTCAGCGTTGGTGAAGGCAAACTCGACGACAAGGGAAACCGTCATCCTTTGCAGGTAAAGCCTGGCGACCGTGTGGTCTTCACGAGCTACGCTGGTGAAGCTTTTCAGGTTGCCGAGCAGGAACTCCTGCTGATGCGAGAAGACGACATCCTAGCAGTCCTTGGCTAGCAGTCCTTGGTTAGTACAACTCACCGTGTAGTCGATAAACGACTGTTGATTCACATTTCCAACTTAAACCGTCCAAATAATTTTCAGTACAGGAGAAACATTCGATGGCCAAAATGATGGCGTTTGATCAAGAAGCCCGCGAAGCAATGCGGCGAGGTGTCTCCAAACTGGCCCGTGCAGTCAAGGTTACACTCGGTCCAAAGGGTCGAAACGTGATTCTCCAAAAGAGTTTCGGTTCTCCAACGGTTACCAAGGATGGTGTTACCGTAGCAAAAGAAATCGACCTTGAAGACACCTACGAAAATATGGGTGCTCGCATGGTGCGTGAAGTTGCCAGTAAGACCAGTGATGTTGCTGGTGATGGTACGACAACGGCAACTGTTCTCGCCGAGGCCGTCTTCAATGAAGGACTGCGAGCCGTTGTTGCCGGAGTCAATCCAATCCAGATGAAGACTGGAATTGAAAAAGCTGTTGAAGACATCACAGCAAAACTCCACAGTTCAGCAATTCCTGTAAAGGGTAAGAAAGAGATGGCCCAAGTTGCATCTATCGCAGCAAACAATGATGCCGAGATCGGTGACTTGCTTGCAGAAGCGATGGATAAAGTTGGCAAGGACGGAGTCATTACTGTTGATGAAGGCAAAAGCCTCGCGACAGAAATTGAATTTGTCGAGGGCATGCAGTTTGACCGAGGGTATCTCTCTCCCTACTTCGTCACTGATGCACAGGCGATGCAGTGTGTCCTTGAAGACTGCTACATCCTTGTTTATGAGAAGAAGATCTCCACAGTGAAGGACATCGTTCCACTGTTGGAGGCTGTTGTGAATGCTGGCAAGCCAATGTTGATTGTGTCTGAAGAAGTCGACGGAGAAGCACTTGCCACATTGGTAATCAACCGTTTGCGGGGCACTTTCCAGGTATCTGCCGTCAAGGCACCAGGTTACGGTGATCGCCGAAAGGCCATGCTCGAAGACATTGCCATCCTCACTGGAGCAACTGCTGTCTTTGAAAATCTTGGTATGAAACTTGAGAACATCGGCCTTGCCGAGTTGGGTCGTGCCAAGAAGGTCATTATCGATAAAGACAATACGACCATTATCGAGGGTGGTGGCAAAACAGCCGACATCAAGGCACGGATCGAACAGATTCGTCGCGAAATTGAGAATGCATCCAGTGACTACGACCGTGAAAAGCTGGAAGAGCGTCTCGCAAAACTCGCTGGTGGTGTTGCCAAGATCAATGTTGGTGCAGCAACAGAAAGTGAAATGAAAGAAAAGAAAGCCCGTGTTGAAGATGCTCTCCATGCAACCCGTGCCGCTGTCGAAGAAGGCATCCTGCCAGGTGGTGGTGTTGCGTTGCTGCGTGCTAGCTCACAGGTCAAGCCAAAGGGTTTAAGTGATGATGAGTCTGTTGGCTATCAGATTGTTGTACGGGCATCACGTGCTCCAGTAACAATGATCTCAACCAATGCTGGCCAAGACGGTTCGATTGTGTGTGAAAAAGTTCTTTCCGGTGAAGGGAACTTTGGCTACAACGCCGGAACCGATAAATATGAAGATCTCGTCAAGGCTGGAGTTATCGACCCAGCCAAGGTGACACGAACTGCTATGCAGAACGCCACAAGTGTCTCAACGCTTCTTCTGACAAGTGATGCACTGATCGCTGAAAAGCCAAAGGATGCAAAGGGCAAGGGCGGTGCAGGCCATGGCGGTGACTACGATATGTATTAATGCCGTCTGAGGCGTCTCAATACACCTCTAGCAAGAATAAAGGGTTGGGTTGCTCTAGCAGGGCGGCCCGACCCTCTTGCTTTTCAGCACGGCCTGTGTTGGCTAGGCTGAATCAATCTTTGTTTTTGAGGGAGTACGAAATATGCCACAGCAGAGTTGTCCACTTACCAGCCAGCAGGTTGTCGACATCTACTTCATGGAGCATCGGGCAAAGCTTCTTGATATTGCCGCCTTTCTTGATCGCCTTGAGCGAGCCGAGGGCCATGAGGGCCTTCAGGACGTGCGGGTGCGAGCCTTGAAAAAAGCGATCCCACTTTTACTTGATTCAAAATGTGAGAATCATGCAAACCGCGCTCAGCGCATGCTGGAACTCCTAAGCGATCATACAACGGAACCAACTCCTGCTGCACACACACAGTCAGCGCTTGGAGCCGACCCAAACACGCAATACTGAGAGCACATCATGGCCTATATCGACCCACATATTCACATGGTCAGTCGGACCACAGATGACTATCGCCGCATGGCCCAGGCAGGCTGTGTCGCAATCACTGAGCCGGCATTCTGGGCAGGGTTCGATCGCTCCAGTCCAGCTGGTTTTTATGACTATTTTCGTCAACTCACAGATGTAGAACCGAAACGTGCTGCACAGTACGGTATTGCCCACTACTGCTGGCTCTGTATTAACCCCAAAGAAGCTGAAGACCCCGCGTTCGCACGTGAGGTGATGAAGCTTATTCCAGAATTTCTGGATAAGCCGAATGTCTTGGGGATTGGTGAAATTGGCCTCAATAAAAACTCACGGAATGAACTGATCATTCTTGAAGAACAAATTGAATTAGCAAAACAACACGAACGCCTGATTCTTGTTCACACGCCACACCTTGAAGATAAACTCAAGGGAACACGAATGACGATGGATGCACTCATCAATGCCGGAATTGATCCAGGACGTGTTCTTATAGACCATGTTGAAGAGCACACGGTGGCCGAAGTTCTTGATCGCGGATTCTGGGCAGGAATGACACTCTATCCAGACAGCAAGTGCACGCCCCAGCGAGCAGTTGATATTATTGAATGTTACGGAAACGAACGTATCTGGATTAATTCGGCTGGTGACTGGGGCCCAAGTGATCCACTTTCAGTACCGAAGTGTCATGTCGAGATGCGGCGACGAGGACATAATCAAAAGCTTGTGGAAAAAATAAGCCTAGAAAACCCACTTGCATTTTTAGGTCAAAGTGATCGTTTTTTCCTCCCAGAACATTCTTGAAGCTTACGCTACCCAGCGGCTGTGCCCATCCCGAGTGCTTTGTAATTCAAGCGATCCTTGAAGATGTGTATCTGTGGTGGGTGTCATTGTATAGCCGAAGGAACGACACAGTGCGATCGCGTGGTGATTCTCTTTCGAGATGATAGTATGCACAAAGCGGGCACCGCGAATGCGTGCCAGGTCATGGAGTTGACTGCACATAGTGTGGGCGAAACCACGGTTTCGAAATGAGGGATGCACTGCAAGAGAAAGTTGTGGCGACCCAAGCGTGTCTTCCCACGAAGAAAGAAATCCATAGACAACTGCTTGGCCACGGGTAAAACCAAAGCGATGAAGATCCTTTTCTGATTGCGTACTTGTATAGAGCGCGTGGGTAAACTGAGAAGGATTCTGCTGGTTCAACAAATACGGCGGCAGCACGTCTTGATTGCCAGCAGTGAAAAGTGCTGTGAATAGGGTTTCAATGGCCGACTGATCAGGTTGTTCCGGACCGCGGATGATCATGGCTGATCGTGTGTTTCCCAAGTGTATTGAGTTGTTTGTCTTCAAGAGCACATGAATGAGCCCTCTTCATCACTAGAAATACCGAACCCGACATGGAAAGAAAAGCCCGGTATCTACTTGTACAAAGCAACTATTTCACTTCTCGGCACGAATGAAGTTCTTCAAGAGGTACAAAGCCATCGCTGCCTGGCGGGTTTTCTGAAGGTGGCTGACACGGCGGTGCAGTCATTCGTCTCCAAAGATGTCTCCCCAGCCATATGCTGGCAGCCCCAACAATAAAAAAGACGAGGATATTCTGTAGCACCACTCACCACCCTAACGCGGTACCGATTTGGAAAACGAAGAATGCGCCGATCCAGGCAAGTGCAGTCATGTAGGTAAATGACACAAGAGGCCAAAACCAACTACCTGTTTCTTTACCGATAATAACCAACGTGCTTGCGCATTGAGCACACAGTGCAAAGAAAACCATAATGGAAAGTGCTACGGGTAAGGTAAATACTTTGCGATCAGTGCCGTCCCACGTGGCGGCACGCAATTGGCGGATCAGCATGCCCGCACCTTCTTCTTCTCCTGGGTCAACATCACCAAGATTGTAAATAACACCAAGCACTCCAAGTACTACTTCACGGGCCGGGAAACTTGCCACTGCGGCACATCCAATCCGCCAATCCCAACCCAGCGGTTTCACAACAGGCTCTATCAGACGACCAGCCTGGCCGAGAAAACTTTGTCGTAGGGCCTCCCCCTGCTGCTCTGCAGTTTCTGGGTTCGCACCAGCTTCAAAAACCGGTCGTGGAAAACTCCCAAGTGCCCACACGACAATACTCACGGCAAGTATGAGTGTCCCTGCATTTTTTAAAAAAGATACTGCAGCTTCACGAACGCGTTCAGCAACAACAGCGAACTGTGGCCATCGCCAGCTTGGAAGTTCCAGTACAAATGGTTGTGGTGGCCCGCGAAAGATTGTCCGAGAAAGAAAGAAAGCGACGATTGCAGCAACAAGAATACCGATGAGATACATAGAGGCTAAGACGACAGCTGGTAAACGAATCCAGGAAGTTCCAACTGCAACATTCGGGACGAATGCACTGCATAAAAGCAAATAGACCGGGAGTCGCGCCGAACAACTCATCAGAGGAGCAACGAGAATGGTTAGTAATCTGTCGCGGCGGTTCTCAATCGTACGGGCAGCCATGATGCCAGGAATTGCACACGCAAAACTTGAAAGCAGTGGAATAAATGATTTTCCGGAAAGACCAACACCAACAAGAAGCCTGTCCATAAGGAAAGCTGCCCGGGCCAGATACCCACAACCCTCAAGTACCGCGACAAAGAGAAAAAGAATGGCTATCTGGGGTAGAAATATGATGACTCCGCCGACTCCTGCAATGACACCATCGACAACAAGCGATTGAAGAATTCCATCTGGAATGACTGACTCTGCCCATCCTGCAGCGAATTCGACACATCTGGAAACCAGGTTCATGAGTGGAGACGCCAACCAAAAGATAGAACTGAAAATTGAAAGCATTGTCAGGGCAAATACAACAGTTCCAAGCACTCGGTGAGTTAACACCGAATCAATGCGATCACCGAGTGATTGGCTTTGTTGAACAGAATATGAAAGAACATCTTTTGTGATTTCATCAATCCAACCATAACGAGCAATCGCATCAGCTGAAGCAGCAGGACGATCAGAGTCGGCAGGTTTTGCGAGATGAGACGATAGCGATTCAGGGATTATCTGTCCTGACCACTCAGATGATTGGATTAGTGCATCAGCAAGTTGATCAATACCTTCTCGACGAGGTGCCACAAGACGAATGACAGGACAGCCAAGACACCGCGAAAGTTTTTCTCGATTGATATGTATGCCTTTGGAT
>WLWE01001101.1_pt1 | contig 21214 bp, 33 predicted proteins | sample 6718301 | NCBI WGS metagenome assembly WLWE01 (sample SAMN12718691, study PRJNA515312) | sponge metagenome | isolation source: marine sponge | host: Mycale hentscheli | place: New Zealand: South Island, Marlborough, Capsize Point | collected 2003-05-01 | reverse complement strand
GTTTCTGATAATATGTATATCCGCTCTAACTTTACAATGGGTTACCAATATGGCTTTAACTCTCTTGTAAATGGAGCTTGTTTAGTATAATTATTAACTTTAAAAAATAGAATAAAATGGCAATAGATACAGGATTATTAGTAGCTTGCGGGGATATGAACGCGGTAGGTGGTATTAGACAAATTCTTTTAACGGATTTATCTAATATTGCAACTGCATTACCAACAACTGCAGCAAACCATACTTTAACTAGCTTTATAGGGACTAACCCTTGGGCTAGGTTTGAGTTTAAAAATGAAACTGCATCTCTTACAATAACAGGAGCAAAAGAAGGAGGTAGCACATCTTATGAGTGTGCTGTTTCTTTCTACATTCCTAATTGTGATGGTGCAAGATTTTTAGAATTAAGTAAATTAGAGTCTACTTGCCCTGTGGCTTTAGTAGAGTTTAATTCAGGCAAGAAAATGGTAGTAGGTTGGAGCTATACTTATGAAAATCAATCTGCGGCTGCAACTCCTTGGACAAGAAACCAAACTTACGCTAACCTAACAAGTATAGAAGGTGGAAGTGGTGCTGCATATGCAGATGACAATGGTGTTACGGTTACTTTGACTGCAAGACAATTTGAATTACCTCTTGAATATTCAGGAGATATTACAGTTTTAGCAGGGGATTTAACAGCAACAACTGATTAATTTGATTTAGACATAACAGGGGGATATAAACATCTCCCTGTTTAATCTTTTAATATGTGTGGTTGTTCTAACAATAAAAAAATTGTAGATTTACCACATCTAAAAATTTATGTTATTATGGCAAGTTATAAAATTAAAGAAAAATATATTGGGTCTGCTACAGGTTTTAACCCTAAATATACAGTTAGATGGGGAAATCAATCTCAAGAAGAACTTTCATATATATATGAAGAATTAAATGGCTCAAAATATATTATAAAACTTGAAAAAACAAAAAAATCAAATGAGGAAAGCACCATTAAAGCGTCAAACAAAAAAACAAAGTCAACTAAGAAAGACGACTAAGAAAAGTAATACATTTGAGTTTGGGGTATTTGATTTAGCTATCCCACCAAATATTACTGAACCAAAAAATTTAAATAACATATCTACTAAGTGGGTTCCATTTGGTAATGATAATTTATTTCCTCAATACCTAGCAGAATTAAAAAGAAAATCATCAACGCATAGAAGCGTTTTAGCACAAAAAACTGTATTTACAAGTGGAGCAAAATTTGTTTGTGATAATGAATCTTTAAGAGAGTTTATAGAAGATGTAAATGCAAATCAAGAATCATTAAGAGATATATTTAAGAAATTAGCAGATGACTATTATACGTTTGGTAATGCGTATATGGAATGTGTAAAATATGATGGGGGTGTAAACCTTTATCACTTAGACGCTACAACAGTTAGAATGTCTAAATCAAAAAAAGAAGTTTATGTAAATTCTGATTGGTGTAAGTATTGGAACAATGAGGATAAAATGTATAGATTACCTATATACCCAAGAGTAGCACATAATAAATTTGTAATACACTTTAAAGATTATGAGCCTACATTTAACTTTTATGGGTTACCTGATTACGTTGCTGCATTAGAACATATTGCGGTAGATTATGAAATCGGTAAATGGAATCATACTAAGTTTTTAAATGGCTTTCAGCCTTCTGCTATTGTAGAGATTAGTGGAGATATGGGCGAAGAAGAAGCTCAGAAGATGGTTAAGGAAGCACAAAGAAAATTTGTTGGTGAAGGCAACAATGGTAAAATATTATTTATAGTTAAGAACGGTGATACATCACCTGCTAACGTACAAATAATAAAAGACGACCAAGAAGGAAGTTGGATAGAGTTACAACAAATTACAGACCAAAATATAATTACCGCTAACAGATGGCAACCATCTTTATCAGGTATAGTAAGTTCAGGAAAAATGAACAATACAGGAAGTGAAATTAGAATAGCTTACGACTTAGTAATGACTACTGTAATTAGAGATACTTCTGAGTTATTGTTAAATGGAATTAGAACGGTTCTTTATAATGAAATGGGTTATGACCCTAGAGATTTAAAAATTCATTATGAACCGCCAATCTCATACGCTAATGACGTAGACATTAGAGAGGTACTGACTATTAACGAACAAAGAATGTTGATAGATGAAGATTTACCTATGTTAGAAGATGGCGATATGTTTGTTGCAGACAGAGAAATTATTGTAACAGAGAGAGATGATGATGGAGATGGAGAAGTAGATGAGTCAAAAGAAATAACAGTAGAACAATAAAATGGGAAATACAAAACAATACAAAACATTAGTTACAGCAGGAGAGGTTATTAGCAAAACATTTACTAATAAAAATACAGACCCTGTTTTAGTATCTGAAAATACTCTTGTATTGTCTGAGTTAGCACATCTAAGGCCATTGTTAGGAGAAAAGTTTTATGCAGAATTAAAATTGCAAAACGATACAGGAACTTTAAGTGTTGCTAATCAAACATTTATGACTTATTATTTAGAGGATTGTTTGTGTTGGTTTACAAGATTTGAAGTGGTAAATGATATAATGAGTAATATAACTTCTAGCGGTGTAGTTCATAATATAGATGAGTTTTCAAGAATAATTACCCCTTCAGATTATAATTCTTTTAAACAAGATACATATAGAAAAGCAGAAATTTTTGCTAATGATATGATTGATTTTTTAAATGGTACAGACCAAAAAGGCTTATATCCTACTTACGAATCTAGCAAGCCTAACAAATTAAATAGAACTTACAAAAATCACGGTATGATATTTTACGATAGCATATATGGATACAATGGCATAGAAGGCTGTATGACTTGTGGTACAGATTATATAAATGGACATTATAGCTGCGGTTGTAATGATTGTTAAAAATAAATAAATGGCAGCTAACGAACATAAAAACCTAACAGACGTAAACAGACATAACCCTAAAGGTTTTGAGTCTGCAAACAACGACACTATATTAAGCAAAAATATAGGTACAGGAACTAACAATACTGATGGTAGTTTAGAGTGGGTAGAAAAAAATCAAATAAAAACAGAAAGTTTTAACATACAGGGATATGTAACTGCAGCAAATGCAAATTATTATTATGGCTCAGATATGAGTGCTGACGAAATAACAAATGAATACAATCAAGGATATGGCGCTTCTACCGTTGGTAGTGCAACTTTAAATGTTGGTGAGTTTTTTAAAGTAAAATCAATAGTAATTAATAGTCCCTGCACTTTAAAAAGAATATATTTATTAGCAAACTCTACTACATCTTCTGTAGTGACTGTTGCATTGTGTAAAGTAACTTTTGCTTCGGGAGTTTTAGACCCTGTAACGCCTTCTCTTTTGAATGAATTAAGCATTACAGGATTGTCAGATAATGACAAGGTAGTAGTAGAAAGAAATTTAACCCCTGAAAGCTCTTTGGCTGCAGGCGATGTGTTGTTTGCTATGGTGAAATGTAGTATAGCGGCAACATCATTTTTTAAAGTAGGTATAGAAGTCGGATATGACAATTAACAACAAACATAAAATGAGAGATACAATAGAAGATACGATACAAGTAGGAATGGCAAATGCAGGAGCGATAGGTATATCTTTAGCACAAGTAAACGAGGTACTAACTACAGTATCTTTAATTATTGCAATAACATTCTCAATTTACAAATTTATAATAACAAGAAAATAATATGGCAAGTACAGTAACAGCAGCAGACTTAACAGTAACAATTACAGAATCATACACATTAAATAATGTGAGCTATGGCAACACCACAAATAAAGTTTTTACGTCTAAAGGACAGGTTGACCAAAGAATAATGAGTATAGCAACAACAGAAACTGCATTATTTAATTGGGAAGCTGCAGATAGCGCAGGAACAGGAGTTGCAGCAGATTATGTGTATTTTAGGGTTACTAATTTAGACGACACTAATTTTGTCACTTTAAGACTATATAATGGTGCCGATAGTTTTTGGTTAAAACTTGCAGCAGGAGAGAGTTTGTTGTTAATGAATAATGAAATGGACGCTATTACAGGTTCTACATTTGGAGCATTAGCTGACATTACTTCTGTATTAGGAAAGGCAGATACCGCAGCTTGTGACATTGAATTTATAGCAGTAACAGCATAATATGGCTAAAAAAAGAAAGCTAAACTCTAAGAATCCAAAGTATATGGACGAGGTAGTTGAGGTTAAAAATACCAAAAAACTTATTAGAGAAATAAAAGGAGTACGAATTTACGCTATTTTTAATGAATAGTTGTAATTTATTCCTAGTGAGAGATGCTTTTACTGATAAATCTATTATTGGTAAGCTTTATCTTAATGGAGAATTTATAGCACATACACTAGAACTTCCTTGGAAAAACAATGAAAAAGGTATATCTTGCATTCCTAAAGGAGTGTATGATTGTAGAGTTAGATATGCTGATGAAAGCGCAAGTAGAGATTACACACACCTTATTGTAGAGAATGTTCCTGACAGAACATATATACTATTTCACCGTGGTAACTCTGCAAAAGATAGTAGGGGTTGTATTTTAACAGGAATGATGAGGGGTGATGATGTAATATATCAAAGCAAAAATGCCCATAATCTTCTTATGAAAACAATCATAGATAATAAGATGGAAAATAAAATTGAATTAGTAATTAAAAATAGATAAAATGAATAAGTTTTTAGAAAAGTTTTTATTAGGCACAATGTTTAAGAGTAAGAAATTTTGGTATACAGTAGTTGGTTGTTTAACTACTTTACTAAGCGAGCAGTTTGGACTAGACGCTACAGAGGTAAACAATATTCTTATGAGTATTGCAGCTTTAGTTTTAGGACAAGGTATTGCTGATACTGCAAAAGCAAAGAAATAATTTGCATATTAAATAAATATAGTTAACTTTGTAGTCCTTCTCTGAGTGTTTTCATAGTGGGTTTTAGTTAGCAGTAATTAAGAGTGAGAGGTTAATAACTTCTCACTCTTTCTATTTATAAGGTTTTTTTTATTATATATTTACTAAAACTAAAATTATAAATTATGCTAGAAAAATTAAAAGGAAAACGATTGAGGCTGTCTGCCGAAGAAGTTGAGCTTATTAATGAGTTCAGGGGCGATAATTTAGAAAACATTAATGGAAATACTGCGCTAGATATACACTTAAAAGAAAGAGGGATAGATAAAAAAGATGTTGTTAGTGTAAAACATTGGCAAAGTATGAGTGGAGATTTAAGATTCTCTATCGTCACAAAGGAAGATTTTGGTTTAAACGAAAATCAAATCTTTAAAAAAATAAATAACTTCATAGAAGAATACTCTCCTACTTATACTACAATAAAACACACTAAAGGCAATCATCTTCTTGTAATAAATCCTGCAGATATTCATATAGGTAAGTATGCTAACGAGCTAGAAACAGGAGAGCAATATGACTGTGAAACTGCTGTACTTAGAGTATTAGAAGGCATAGATGGATTGATACAAAAGTCAAAAGGATTTGAAATTGACAGGGTGTTATTTTGTGTAGGTAATGATGTCTTACACATTGATAATGTGTACAATACAACTACAAAAGGTACGCATCAAGATACTGATGGTAAGTGGTGGGAACACTATGAGATTGCTCTTATGCTTTATGTAAAGTGCATAGAAACATTAAGACAAATTGCACCTGTAGATGTTATACATAGTATGAGTAATCACGATTATCAAAGTGGCTTTCATTTAGCACACACATTAAAGAGTTGGTTTAGAAAAACTAAAGATGTTAGCTTTGATATAACGGTAGCCAACAGAAAATATTATAATTATGGTAACAATCTTATTGGTTTAGAACACGGAGACGGTGCTAAAATGGATAAATTACCTTTATTAATGGCGCAAGAAAAGCCTGAAATGTGGAGCAAAAGTAAATTTAGGTATTGGTATTTACATCACATTCATCACAAAGTAAAACACAAATGGTTAGACGCTAAAGATTATATTGGCGTTACTGTTGAGTATATGAGAAGTCCATCATCTGCTGATAGTTGGCATTCACGCAAAGGATTTTGCGGCGCATACAAAGCTTGCGAGGCTTTTGTTCACGATAAAGAAAGCGGTCAGGTAGCAAGATTAACACATTATTTTTAACCCTTAACTAACCCTTTACATAGGGTATTTAATACCCTTATATATAAAGATAAAGATAAATATAAAGATAAGGATAAAGATAAATACTAGGTTAAACCGCATTTTTTTAAAAATAACTTATAAATTATTTGGTGTTTACAAAAAAAGCTGTATCTTTGCATAGAATTATCTAACTAAGTATTAACGAAAACACATACATTATGGCATACCAAGTAAGCAGTTGTTGTGGCACAGACTACGAAGAGCGTGGAGATTATGATAGATTTAACTTTTACGTTTGTTGTAGATGCGAAGAAGAATTTGAAGAACCTATTATGGATTATGATTACAGAAACTTTATGATAGATGATAGGAAAGAAGCGGAGGCAGATGAGTACAGAGACAAAATGGCAAGCATACCATTTGGTTAAAATTAATTAAATAAAACTAAAACTAATATGAAGAAAATAAAAAACACACAACCTGAAGTTAAAGAAACTAAAAAAGATGCACTAAGAAGATTATTCTTAGCAAACAATCTTGTAGAAGAAGATGTATACAAAGATAAAAGAGGCTTTGTTATTATTACAAGAACAGGTATAGACAAGATAGTAAGCAAACAAAACATACAAGTAGCTTACGAGCCTGTTGTAATGGAAAAAGATTGGGTAGTTATGAGAGCTACTGCAAGTCTACAGCAAGGCAAAACAACTAGAAATATGATGTCTTTTGGTGAAGCATCTGATTCTAATCTAATGGGAGGTGGTAAAAAGTTTCCTGTTGCTATGGCAGAAAAGCGAGCTATGTCAAGAGTTGTTCTTAAGATAGCAGGATTCTATGAGCAAGGAGTGTTTGGTCAAGATGAAATGGTAGACTAATGATGGAAAGCGAACACACAGGCATACCTGCAGTAGACAGAGTTATAGCAACAATATTAGAAGAAGTAGAAGAAGAAGTTGAATATACTTGTTGTGGAGATGAAGTGGTAGGTTGGGTAGAGGACTATAGAATATGTCCAACCTGCAAAGAACACATTTAAAGTGAACAATAATTGGTTTGATGAGGTTGTTGATGGAAAGCCTAAACAAGCAGAATATTGGCAGATAGATTACATTGACAGCCTCTTACCAAGAACCGCACTACCACTTAACGAACAGCACGAAATAGCAAATAGAATTTACGATAAAGATTTTAGTGAAATAGAAGCAGAAGAAATAATAATACTATTAAAAGAAAATGAAGTTAAATCAGACCCCAAAGACCAATACCAACAGTTCGTCAAAAACGGAATGTTTAGTAGTTAGCATAATACGAAACCCTACAAGAGCATTTACATACTCAGTATGGTACGGAGATAAGTTCTTAGGAGAGCTGATAGAGGACGACATTCAAAGGCTGCTAGGTGATGAGACTAAAAAGTTTTATCAAGACAATCAAACTAATTTTTTAGTTGCTAAAAATAAAATTAAAACCATTATTAATAAAACAAAATACTTTTAAAATGAAAAACAATTATGAAAAAGTTAGGGCCTCAAGAAATGAGTTAGAGGCTATCCTAAGAATCAGAGGAATATCTAAACAAAAGTTTGGAAGAATATTAAATATAAAAGGCTCAACAATAGAAAAATATGTAGAGAAACCTTACTACTTAAGATACTATCAAATGCAAAGACTTGCTAACTATCTTAACATAGATGTTAAAGATGTGGTAGATATAGTTGAGGTAGACCTAGAATCAAATGCTATAGTAGTAGATGGTGAAGAAAACTTTAAGGCTATAGAGTCTTTACTATCTAAAAGTGAATAGCATATATGACAGAAGAAGGAAGAAATGTTGTAGACAGTCTTATAACATTAAAAGAAGAAGATAATAAAATTAAAATAAATCAAATAGAATTAGATAATTACTTTAACAATAGCGGCTTAATAGAATATAATAAAAAACTAAAAAAACCAATAGAAGATTATAGTCTAGGAGAAAAGCAAATTGTAAAAAATGATATGTCTAAATATAAATTAAAAAAATATGGCAGATAAAAATTATGTAGCAAGTAGTATCAAGAAAGTTACTACACAGTATGGAGACTTGTTTAATGCAAGCTTTAAAGTAGAAGACCTACAAAAGATGGCAAAGAGAGGTTGGGTAAATATTACAATAGCAGAACGTAGAGAGGTTTCTGAGAAAGGAGCAACTCATTATGCTTATGAGAATACTTACGAGCCACCTAAACCTGACACGGTAGACAATACAAGTACAGAAGGAGATTTACCATTCTAAACTTTAGAGAGGGGGAAGGCACAACGCCTATAATATAACCTGTATTAAATGTTTTTAACCCCCTCTTTAAATTATCTAAAAACAACTATAAAATTATTTGTTAGTTTAATATATTATTCTTATATTTGTATAACTAACTAATTACTAACTAACACTCACAAAAACACTATGACAAAAAAATTACAAAAACGCAAGCAATTACTAATAGACACATTGTCAGTTCAAACCTCAAGCGGTAAAGAAGAGCAGATGATACAGTACATTATTAATTTCTGCATCAAGAACGTACCCACAGCAAAAATAGAAGTAGACAGTAACAACATCTATGTAACCAAAGGTGACTCAGACATTTACCCTTGCATTGTTTCGCATACAGATACCGTACACGATATACACAAGCACTACAAAGTTTATGACGATGACAACTGTTTGTTTGCATTCAATGCAGAATCAGGTACACAAGTAGGTGTAGGTGGTGACGACAAGGTAGGTATATGGCTAGCACTACAGATGCTATTGTCACAAGACATTATCAAGTGTGCTTTCTTTCACTCAGAAGAAATAGGTTGTGTAGGTAGCAGCCAAGCTAATATGTCTTGGTTCAAAGACGTAGGTTATTGCTTGCAAGGTGACAGACGAGGTAACACAGACTTTGTCAACTCTATTAGCGGTACCTTATACAGTCTTGCTTTTGCAGAAGACATTGTACCTATCATATCCAAGTACGGTTATCAAGAGACATCAGGTGCTATCACAGACGTAGGTCAGCTAGCAGAGAACGGTATAGGTGTATGTGTAGCTAATATGTCCTGCGGTTACTTTGCGCCACACTCAGACCAAGAGATTGTAGAGTTCCTAGACGCTAACAACTGCTTAGATATGATTACTCATATTGTCAACGAGCTAGGCTGTACGCTATACACACACGAATACACTAACAAGTGGAACGACTTAGATTGGGGTGACTTTAATGGCGCTAGCAGAAACTATTGGTTTCAAGATATGCAAAAAGATTCTGAGGTTGTAGTAGGCGAAGATGGTGATGAGACCTGTTACTACTGTGAGGGCGAATTAAAAGAAAGCGAGTATGGTGATGAGTTTAGATTTTGTGGCGACTGCAATAGTGATGTTATAGTAAAGTACGAAGAAGACGATTATGATGACTTTGAAGATGTATCAGACAACTATGATGGCTCTATGGCTCATAAGCAAATAGTAAACAGCCACTTAGCTTCTTACTATAAAAACAAATAATATGGCTAAGAGATTTACAGATACAGATAAGTGGAAGAAAGGTTTTATCCGTAACCTTCCAACAAAATACAAACTGCTGTGGTTATACATACTAGACGATTGTAACCACGCAGGAGTATGGGAGACAGACTTTGAGGTAGCGTCAATTAGAATTGGTAGTAAGATAAGCGAGAAAGAAGCTATAAAACATTTTGCATCTCAGATAAGAATCTTTGATGATGGTGATAGGTGGTTTGTTCCAAAGTTTATAGAGTTTCAGTATGGCGAGCTAAATGCCAACTCAAGACCTCATCAGGCAGTTATAAAGCTAATTGATAAATACGACCTATACAGCATTAAAGGCGTGAACGTCACAGAGATATCAGATTCTGACAAACCTGTCTTAAAACGCTTTAAAAAGCCATCTATGGAGGAGTTAGAGCTATACTGTCAGGAAAGGCAAAACAAAGTAGATGTGTTTAAGTTTTTTAACTTTTATGAAAGTAATGGTTGGAAGGTTGGAAAGAACCCAATGAAAGATTGGAAGGCATCAATAAGAACTTGGGAATCTAACAGCATAAACAAGACTCAAACGAAAGAAGGCAAACTGCAGAGTCAGATAAATGCTTGGCAGGGAGCAAAGGATATAATTAAACAGCAACTAAATAAATAAAACAAGTTATTACGAGGGAGGGCATAAAGGCATAAGCCAACGATAAGTTAATACTCTTGTTCTCCCTCTGTAATATTTAAAAATAAAACTATGAAAGCACAAATAATAAATACTTATGGAGACGTTAAAAGCGTAAAGCCAAAAAACAATAAGACATTCACTTTAAAAGAGTTACAATCATTTGTAGATGGTTACATACAAATTGTAAAGACAAGAGATGATAGGCTAATGATAATGAATGAGGAAGGTAAACTTAATAGGCTGCCATACAACGAAATTGCTACAAGTCTATACATATACGGTTCACACGATGTAGTAGTTGGAGACGTTTTAGTAACTGATAAAGAACTTATAAGCTAATGATTATACAACAAGAAAATAAAGACGACCTTACTTTTAAATGTGTTGACCTTATTAGCAAAACATTTGTAGAGCTAGGACAATCTAAACCTCAAGAGGAAATAGCTTTGCTAGCACAATCATTAGCAGAGGATTTAAAAAGAGACTTTAAGAGTTTAGTTTATACTGATATAGAAAACGCATTTAGAAATGGTGTGCGCAATACAGACCTGTTTGCTCTTAATGTAAAGACGTATTATAAATGGATAAAAGCTTGGCGCGATATACTGTGGGACGCTGAGTATCAAGTAACTAGCCAAGGCAAAGACCCACAAAATGTATTACACTACAGGCCTCAACCAAAATTACTAACTAATAAATAAACTATGATTTACGCTAATATTTTAGAACCAATATTGTTGATTGCTACTTGTATAGCGGCAGGATTTTTTTTAGGATTCTTTTCTTTTATGTTTACTTTTAAAGCAGAACGAAACGACCTAGAAAAGAATATAGAAGAGTTTGACAAGAAAACAAATAAATTTCAAACAAGAACAGGAGGATTAGAAAACGATAGATTAAATGAGAGACCACGAAGAAATAATAAATAAAAGCTATAAAGAGAAACTAAAGCTACTAAAAACCTTGCTTAAAGATGATTTTTCTACATTTTTATTTGTGTCTAATATGTATTTGACAGACAAAAGTGTAAGCGTAAAAGACTTTAACAAGCTATTTGAAGGAGGATTAAAAAGAAATTATAAATTTAACAAACAACAAAATGACTGAACATAATAAATACTACTACGAATTTGACAGAAATACAAACGATACTAAAGAAGACAGTAGAATACCTAACTACTATGTAGGCAGACATCACGGTTACGAAGCTCGTAAGGTTGTAGAGGACTTTGAGCTATCTTATAACATAGGAACAGCCACTACTTACTTGCTTAGAAGCTCAAACAAACACAAGTCTCCACAAGAATGTATTAAGAAGGCTATAGCACACTTAGAGTTTGAGTTAGAAAGACTTAAGTTGTAATGGTAAGCCCTATCTATAGAGTTATCATAGAGTATGGATACCGTAAAAAAGGTAGCATAAGACGACATCAATTCAAAATAATTGATACATTTGTTACCACAAACAATGTTGAGTTGATTAAAAAAAACAAAACAATTAGACAAAGAATATTAAGAGATACTAAAACCAAACATAAAGACCTAGACATATTGTTTAAAAATATATATATAGAAGGTCAATATGGAAACACAAATTACTAAATTATGATTATATTTATGCTACTTATTTTATTTTATACTGTTTATTTAAACATAAAAATCAGAGAGTTTGAACAGTTTTTATCAGAAGAAATAGACAACATCTATGTAGAGGCAGAAGAAAACAAATTAGACCTGTACAACAAGATGATGGAATGGAGAAAAGAATTAAAGAATGAGAAACCAAGAAGAAGAAGTACAAAAAGCAGTCGTAAAGTATCTACAACTAAGGTACCCAAAGATTAAGTACTGCGCTAGCTTAGGAGGCATTAGAACGTCTTTTAAACAGGCTGTAAAGGCCAAGGCCACAGGCTATGTCAAAGGCTTTCCTGACTTGCAGATATGTATGCCTACCTACGAGGGGGGTATAGGAGGGGGGGGGTACCACGGACTTTTTCTTGAAATAAAAAAGGATAAAAAATCTTATCCAACTAAAGAACAGAAGGAATGGATAGCATATTTAAATGATGTAGGCTACTGTGCTAGAGTAACTAAAGGAGTTGATGAGTCTATTCAAACAATAGACGACTATTTAAACAATAAACTATGAGTGTAAATGTATTTGAAAGAAAAGACAGACGAGGTGGTGGCTATGCTAAACGTAAGTTTACCTATGAAGAAGCGCAACAGATAAGGCTAGACTATCAAAGTGGTACCTATACCCAAGAACAGATAGCAATTAAGTACAGCGTAAGCCAATCGCTTATAAATAAGATATTAAGACGTAAGACATATATGAAAGAATAAAAGATTTGTTTTTGTTTTTGTGTGAAAAAAAGTCAGTAGCTAAAAAAGTTGTTGGCTTTTTTTTATTTTGCCCTGAAACTGCCAAGGCCCTGAAACTGCCAAGGCCCTGAAACTGCTAGGTATGCTTACTACCCCTATAGGTGTGATTTTGATTTCCTATGCGTGCATAGTATTTTACTGTGCGTGCATAGTATTTTCATTATTTAACATAATATATATTATAAGACAACAATTTAACATAATAATAAAATTATCCATTTTAAAGCGTTTTAAAGCTATTTCATATAGCTGTAATATATTGATATTAAAACTTTTTATTATTGCAATAGGCGAATTTTACTAGAGAAGGAATTTAGACGTTTTGACTAATTAACAAATAAATGTTAATATTATATATAAATTATTTATATATAATAGTATATTTAATTATAAAAGTGTATATTTGCTTTATATTAATTAAATAAAAAAAACCAATGATTAAGATTTCTAGAAATGCTTCAGAGAGCAAGCACCAACAAGAGACTAGACAAGTTCTAGCGGATAACATAGTTACAAACTTAGAAAGCGCAAACAATGCTTTAAAAGCACATCAGATACACGGACTTTATAAGGGAACAGAAAGATTCTTTTGCACATTTGCATTCTATATGCAAAATTTACAATTAGATGAGCTTAAAAAACTATCTCAAGAATGCACAAATATTAATTTAAATAAATAAAAAAATGACAAACTTTATTTTAAAAAACATCAATACAAACGTAAGAGAAAATTTGACGTATTCCGAATTGATGACTAGACTAAACAAAAACCGCAAAGACTTTTTTAACACTTATAGAATTGAAACGGTTAGTAAAAAATCTATTATAGAAAAAATATTATTTACTCTTTTTGTTGGCGTTTCTTCGTTAGCAATGGGCGCAATATTACTTCAAACAATAACACAAATTTTTTAATCTTTTAAACTAAAACCAAAACCAATGAAAGCGAATAAGCAAAATATCATTTTAGACTCAATAAATTATCTTAAAATTTTTCTTCCTCTTCACAAAGAATTTAACACTTTTAAACATATCGGACAGGCGATTTCCGACCCTTTAAAGGTTTCATATATTTCAGCAGGTAAGATAAAAGGCATAAAAGAAAACACGGGTATTGAGATAAGCAGCAGACCAACAGACGAGCAAAGAAATAAATATTTCACAGCGACATCAATTGAAAAGCTACTTAAAAAATTATTTGTTGTAAAAACATCTGATGAAAGTAAAAAGATGTATGATGTTGTAAATAATATAGATGATTATCTAAAGCAAAATTTAAAATATAATTTCTTTGTTGATACTGATGTATCAGGTTTTTATTCAAATGAGCCTGAAAATTATAACGGGTCTTGTATGGCAGGAAAATCAGAAAGTTATTTTGAATTATATGATTATATAAACGACCACCCAACAAATAACGTAACGGTAAAAATAGTTGGTTTCAAAACCCAGGATTTAATTTTAGCTAGGGGTTTATTGTGGTGTAAAACTTATAAAGACGCTCTTGGAGGTATCACAGCAAAAGCCTACTTTCTTGATAGAATTTACATTCATAATAAATTACAAAATTCTAGTTTTGCAAAATTACAATTTGAGCTTTTCCAAACTATTAGAAAATATTACAAAGTTGATTTATTAAGAGCTTTTAATAAAACACAAATAGAAAGTTATATTTCGCACAAATATGATAATATTACAAAATTTGTTTTTAAATCAAAATATTCTTATCCTCCTTTTTGCATAGGTGTTGAGGGTTACGAGGATACAATTAGCAATTATCCTTATATGGATACATTCAAATATATTGATGAGTCAGAAGTTTTAAGCATAGACGACCACGATTCAGTAAAAATATTAGACCAAACAGACGGCAGTTTTACACAAACAGACGGCTGCAGTTGTGACGAATGCGGAGAAAGTTGTCACCAAGATGACTTGATACATTCAGATTTAGAAGATGAAGAATTGTGCCCCGATTGCAGAGAATATATAGACGAGAGAGACGAGTATGTTAATCGCAATAATGCAATTTATAATAATTATACGGGATATTATCATTATGCCGACGATATACGATAAAACTAAAATTAATATTAACCAAATCACTAGCCTATGAGCAAAAACAATTTTGATACTATACCTTTTAATGATTATACAATTACTTTTTTATTTCTTTTGTTTCTTATTTTAGGGTGTTAAATAATAAGCGGCAGAGACTAAAACACTCTGCTGCAAATTATTTCTAAGTATTAAAATTAATTTGTATAAAAGTTTGTTATTTGGCTGCTTTTTTTCTTGGTTTACGCAAGTTTTTCAGTAAAAAGTTACTAAAAAAGCAAAAAAACTCTTAAAAAAAAGTAATTTCGCCATATTTGGGTAAAAAAATATAATTTTTGGGTAATTTTAGCAAATTCCGTAATTTTTAGAAAATCCCTTTCTTATACCAACACACACCCGTACAAGAAACCTAAATCCAATTTCATAATTAGATATTATAGGTTATTTTAGGTGGAAGTAGTTGTATGGTTATTTTACCAATTTTAAACTTAAACATAGTTGTTGTTTTATGGGAAGGTTATCAAATATGCTAGTTGCGATATGAGCAACAGCGTATTCTATAGGAATCCAAAGGTATAGTAAAATAATTGGAATATTCAGCAGTTTTTGGAAGTGAATGTGAGGGGTGGGTATAGTTTATAGATAAAATGGTAATTCAATTTCATAATGAGATATATAAAATTTCTTTAAATTTCTTGTTGTAATTCAATTAAATTGTTTTATTTGTCTTTCTTAATAAAAAACATACAAATGGCAGAACCAATCGTTAACAATCAGACCGCACCATCAATAGAGGCAATAGCAGGAATAGAAAGTTTAGGACAAGCAGATAATGTAGAGGTGTTTACTACAACAGCACAGACGGGAAAAGATTTTTATGCAATATACTTTGTAACAGAAAGTGTAATATCTTCAATTTCATCAGACCAAGCAACAGGGGAATCAGCACTTGTAACAACAATACCTGCAGGAATGACTTTATTTATGAGGGTACAAAGCATTACATTAACTTCAGGATTAGCAATAGGATATAACAAATACACAGTAGGATAAATGCTAACATTAGGTAACAAGCTTACTCTAAACAGTCAGCCTATATATCATTTTGTAAATAAGTATTCTATTGACTTTGATGGAGTAGATGATAGGATTATTACTGATGGTGCAGATACTGTAGCACAACCTACTACTTATTCTTTTTGGTGTAAGTCAAGTACTACTACTGCTAATTATGGTGTGTTTGGACACGGAGATTTTGATAAAGGTGCGTTTAGATTTAATCACTCAAATACAAGGCCATTGTTGTATTTAGGAATTAACTATAGGATTATTTGGCAAGACACTCCTGCACAAGATGATGGAGAGTGGCACCATTGGGTTGTTTATGCAGACACTAATGATATAACAAATTCTAAGTTGTATGTAGATGGTGTTTTACAACCAGTTTATACTACAACCTTGTCAGGTAGTTTAAGTGCATACACAGAATCATTAACTATAGGTTCAAACAGACAAGTAGGTGGTAATAGTTTTGAAGGACAGATAGATGAGTTTGCAGTTTACGATAGAGAACTCACACAAGATGAGATTACTCGTATGTATAATACTTACTACTCTCCAAACAGAGTAGCTAATGGTAACTTTAGTCAGATAGGAAACGAAGAAGTAACTAATGGAGATTTTAGTCAAGAAGGTTCAGAGCAAGTAACTAATGGCGACTTTGCTACAGATAGTGATTGGAGTAAAGGAAGTGGTTGGACTATTAGTGGTGGTAGTGCTAATTCAGATGGTGTTTCAGGAGCATCTCCTATTTATCAAAATATTGGTGCTGCAACTGTTGGTACTAATTATAAAATTCAATTAGATGTAAGTAATTATACAAGTGGTACATTAGTCGCTGCTTATGGTGGTACTAGTGCTACATCTATAACATCTAATGGTTCGTACACATTTTATGTAAAAGCTACATCAACAGATGCAAATACATCATATTTAAGTTATAATTTTATTGGCTCAATAGACAACGTATCAGTAAAAGAGGTTGGGCAAGATTGGACTTTTGTTGGCGAGTGGACTATGGGAGATGATGTTGCAACTAACACAAGAAATGCTGCAGGTTTTGACCCTTTATCATCAAGTGCAACTATCGTAGTAGGTAAACAATACAAGTTTAAAGTTAATATAATATCTAAAACAGGTGGTACTTTATTATTGCACAATGATTGGACAGATAATAATTATTTCAGTACAAGTGGTACAGGAGAACAAGTATGGTATTTTACTGCAACATCAACTACTATTGGATTAGAATTTGCAGGAGATGGAGAAACTATTGTAGTAGATAATGTATCAGTCAAAGAAGTAGGGCAGCATTGGACATTTGGTACAGGGTGGTCTATGGGGGATGGAGTTGCTATTCACGATGGTTCAGGGGGTGCTACAACATTACAAGCTACAGGCTTAAGTGCAGTAGCAGGTTCTACATATCAAATATCATATAGTGCTACAAATTTAAGTGGTGGATATATAAAAGTAACTTTTGGTAATGTTGATACTGCTTTGCAATTTTCAGATGTTGATTTTGTAGGAAGTATTACTACTACAGGTTCAGGTGGTTTATATGTTCTTGCAAGTGCAAACGTAACATTTGACAACTTAGTAGTACAAGAACTAAAGCACGATGCTACAAACTTAATGCTTAATGCAGGTGCTTATCAGTCAGCTAATCCACTAATCACTTCTACTAAGAGTATGGAGTTTGATGGTACAGATGATTACTTACAATTAAGCGAACCTTTTAGTCATACTAATCACACAATATGTGCTTGGGTTAATTCTGATGATTTTAGTTCTACACAAACAATTTTTGATAGTAGAGATGCAAATGGAGATGGTATTTTTATTACAATAGAAACTACAGGTAAGATTAGATATAAAATTAATTTTAGTCAAAATGATTCTGCTACTATTTTAAATATTAATAAATGGAATAATATTGTTTGTTCTTATAATGGCACTAATTTATTAATTTATATAAATGGAATTTTAGACAATAGTGTTACATCAGTTACAACAGTATCAACATCTACTGATTCAACTATAGGTAAAACAAGTTATACATCAGGTAGTTATTTTGATGGAAAGATAACAGAAGTAGGTGCTTATAACAGAGCATTAACATCATTAGAAGTAGCATCACTATACAATCAAGGTATGCCAACTAATCTACTTGTAAATAGAAACAACTATCAATCAGGTAACCCTACAGTATTTAATACTAAGCAAGTTGATTTTGATGGTACTGATGATTATTTAGATTGTGGTACAGACAATTCATTAAATCCATCAACGACAATTACTTTAAGTGCTTGGGTAAAACCTGACTCTTTAGCTGATTATCAATATATTATAAATAGATGCCAAACTCATAATGGAGCATATAGATTTGAAATAGCACAAGATGTTTTATATGTTGCATTTGGAAACAATACCACTCATATAGATGCAGAAGGAAATCATAATATGATAGTAGGTAATTGGTATCATATTGTAGCTACTTATAATGGTTCTACTATAAAATTATATGTAAACAATATAGAAATAGCAAGTACATCAGGTGCTATAACTATGTATCAGGACACAGGTGTTTCTACTTTAATTGGTAGCCCAAATTCACTAGGTGGTGGTTTGTTTTTTGATGGAGATATAAGTCAGGTAGGTATATGGAACTCTGCACTAACTGCTGATGAAGTATCTTCTTTATACAATCACGGATTACCTATTGACTTAACGACAGATCAAGCAGCTTATGAATCTTCATCTAACTTAGTAGGTTATTGGAGAATGGGTAGTGGTACACTAGATACTTATCCTCTTATCGCTGACCAAACAAATGCTACTTTAGGTAGTGAGTTAGTTAGTTGTGGAAATTTTGAATGTGCCAATCCTGATGGTGTTTGGAATACAAGTACAGGTTGGGATGTTAGTGGGGGAACAGCTACCTATGATGGTAGTGGAGGTACTTCCGCAATAAGTCAAAGTATAGCAAATATACAATTAGGAAGATTATGTAAAGTAACTATTGATGTTTTATCAAATCAAGGTAGTGGAGCTAATACTATTTTTTTAGGAGGCACAGTTTTAAATAGCAATCATTTAGATGTTGGTTCTTACACTTTTTATGGTTCTTTTACTACTAATGCAGGTCTTTACATATATGGAAGAAGTGGAGAAGTATTTGAAATAGACAACGTATCAGTAAAAGAAGTAGGTGGCAACCCTGCAATAATGACAAACCAAACATCAAGTGATATTGAGAATGGTAGTCCTTATGCTAATATAGTAACTAATGGAGATTTTGAATTAAATAGTGATTGGACTTTTAGTGATTCTAATTCAACTTCTATTGCTAATGGTACTTTAAATGTAAATGGTACACAAAGTGGAACTGTATGGGCATATCAATCAGGAGTTACTTCAGGAAAACAATATAAATTTGTTTATACTGTAACTTCTTTAACATCAGGAGAGGTTAGGGCAGGATTATCAGGTGTTAATGGTACTTGGAGAAATAGTACAGGAACTTATACTGAATATTTAACACCAACAAGTGGAACAATATATTTATATTTTAATTCTGATTTTGTAGGTAGTATAGACAATGTTTCTGTTTCAGAAGTAAACACAGGATTACAAGGATATTGGAAGATGGGAGATGGTACTAATGATGAGTACCCTGTTATCTATGACCAAACTAATCCTACTAATGGTTCTGAGTTAGTAACTAATGGAGATTTTTCTAATGGAACTACAGATTGGACAAATCAATTAAGTGCTAACTTTAGTGTTACAAATGGAGTAGCTACAATAGAATCAACAGGCGCAAACTCACTAATTAACCAAAACATTTCTCCATCTTCTGTTAATGCAATTTTAAAAATTGAAATTGATGTGGTAAGTTTTACAGGTGATAAATTGCAAGTGTTGTTTGCAGGTTCAACTACAAATATAAATAAATTAGGAATATCTACTTATTACACATCTCCTAATAGAAGTAATAACAAAATGGACATTTCGCCTACAACAGGACATACAATAGTTATTAGAAGTATATCAGCAAAAGAAGTACAAGGCAATCCTGCAACTATGACCAATATGGTAGAGGGTAATATCACTAACCAATATCCACTAACAAAGATTAGAAACTACTATAGAATGGGAGATGGTATATTAGATGGTTATCCTATCATACAAGACCAAACAAGTCCTAATCTTGCACATATACCTACTACAAACCTTTATGATTTTTCAGAAGATTTTAGTAGTTGGAGTTATCTACCAAGATATTCATTGTCTTATGGGTTTTTATCTCCTGATGGAACTAACAATGCTACTAAATTAACTGCTGCTAATCCAGACCCATATATATTTAAAAATATTACAGGTGCAACAGCTTTAACTTATTCAGCATCTATTTATATAAAAGGTACAACAAGCACTATTGGAGAAGATGCTAGGTTATGGATAATAAGAGATAATGTAGATTTTCCATTTCAAGATTTTACAATAACAGGTGAATGGCAAAGAATTAAATTTACAACATCATTTGGTACTACACCTACTTCTTTTGTTTATTTAAGATTAGATGCACCAAATACTAATGTGCAAGTAGGAGATGAGGTTTTTATCTTTGGCGCACAATTAGAAGAACAATCACAAGCTACTGCATACATAAAGTCAGATGGTATAGCAGCAGTAAGAAAAGCAACAACTACTAACTTAATTACTTATAGTGAAGATTTTAGTCAAGCTATATATCTTAAATCAAATGTTACATTAGAAAGTGGATTTGTTTCTCCATTTGGAACTTCTACTGCTAAAAAGTTAATTGAGGGTACAAATAATGGTTCTCATTTTATTTATGCAAATGTTTTTTTAAGTGGTTTGAGATTCTTTTCTGTTTACTTAAAAAAAGCAGAAAGAGATTATGCTTGGATTACAGATAGTCAAAATGGTAATGGGATAAATATAAATTTAACAAATGGAACTTTTACATCAATTAATAATCCTATAAACCCAAAAATAGAAAATGTTGGTAATGATTGGTATAGATGTTCTTTTGGTTCAAATGTTTCTAGTGTTTGGCAATTAAGAATTGATACTGCAATAGATAGTGGTAGAGATTATCAAGGAGATGGAACTAGTGGCATATATATATTTGGCACACAGTTAGAAGAACAAACACAAGCAGAAACTTATGCACCAACTTATGGATTACCTGTAGAAATAGATTTATTTACAGAAAATAATTACGGAACAATGACAAATATGAGTGCTTCTGATATTATAGAGGACACTCCAAACAATTAAAATTATGATATATACAACACCAAACACAAGTTTATTGACTGAAGTAG
>WLWE01001099.1_pt1 | contig 21289 bp, 26 predicted proteins | sample 6718301 | NCBI WGS metagenome assembly WLWE01 (sample SAMN12718691, study PRJNA515312) | sponge metagenome | isolation source: marine sponge | host: Mycale hentscheli | place: New Zealand: South Island, Marlborough, Capsize Point | collected 2003-05-01 | reverse complement strand
GTTGACCATAGTTATAGGATATAAGGTAAATTTCCTTAAATCCCCTATCAGCAGCCATATGCAATAGCACGACACTATCCATACCACCACTTATTGATAATACTAACTTCTTACTCATTTTATATAACCCGCTTGTTGTAAATCTATTATAATCTCTGCTGTATGAATTATAGTATTCAATACTAACAATGCAATTATAATCTTAGAACTAGTCCTCATCTGAAATAAGGTCTGATAACGGCTTTGGTTTTGGTTTTTCCTCTTCAACTTCATCTGGCAGCTCTTCATCCTCTTCATTTGAGTAAGACCACACCTTACCGATACGCTCTTCCACTACAGGTAGAATAGTATTTTCCCAAAGTTCCTTATCCTTACGCCAGTTCTTATAATACCCTAACTTTTTACCGTCTGGTAGCTGGTAAGTTGCTCCTGTATTAATAACAGCACCAACACCGACAGCTAGATCGATCATACCAAAGTATCTATCTAGTCCAGATGCAAATGATAAATACATTTCACCTTCTAGGTACTGTTTAATGAATCGATTCTTACGAGTAAGAGCTCTAATAATTATACCTGCATAGTTTTTCTGAGCCACTGCGGTTTCACCATCCATAGTCTTACCACCATCCGACTTAACTGGCTTACGCGCTAGTTGAATTGTAACTGATGGAAGATATACACATGACTTACCACCTGGCATGTTCTTTTCAATAGAAGGAAACAACGCCGCAGGATTATCATACACGTGATTAGTACAAAGGATAGTAGTTTGAGTAACTGCACCTAAATTAGTACAAGTCTGCATTAATGACTTCATAGCACGAGCGTTAGTACCCATATCTGTAGAGGTACTATCCTTACCCATACGTGCTAGAGATAGTTCCGATTGTAAATTGCCGAGTGAATCGATAGCCACAATGAACTTACCCTCAAGGCCTTTCTCTTTAACTGTAGTAAGGAACTTATACAACGCATTACGTGTTTGCTCGATACTAATACAGGGCACATATTTAACATTACTAGTATCAAGCCCGAGCCTTTCAGCCCCTTCCGGGTCGATAGCGTTTTCAGTATCGAATATAACAGGAATTAGCCCTTCTTTCTGAGCAGCTGCTAGTATCTTCATTACGAACAGCGATTTACCGGTCATTGATTCACCAGCTAACATAGTAACTCGACCTTTTGGTATACCACCATGAATCGAGCCTGAGACAATTGCATTGAGAACATAAGAACCGGTATCGATCCAACCACCGACACGGCTTAATGTACTATCAGATAGATAGGTTGCAAACGGATTAACGCTATCGATATCATCGAGAGCTTTTTGTACGTCTTTTTCCATATATGTATTATATTATAAGATAAAAAAACCTCCAGAGATATCTCCAGAGGTTTTAAATTAGTTGAGGTTAAAAAATTAAACGTTATATTTACGAATATATTCTTCTTTCTTACGACGTGGTACTGCCACCTCTAATTGACCATCTACATAATTAAATGAGATTTTATTAAGGTCAAATTCACGACCGATGCTAAAGGATCTGTTATATGTTTGATCTCTTTGACCTTCTTGTGTTTTAACAGTACGTGTTGCTTTAATATAAACTTCACGTTTATCGGAATCAGTAGACAAATCCAATTTGTCTTTTGTAACTCCTGGAAGATCGACTTGAACAGTAAGACTCTTATCATCTCCGGAGAAACGAACCTGATCACCTGTTTTATAGATTTCCTCTAAAGAGTGGAATAGTGGTGTTTGATTGAAAAGACCTTCAAAGGCTTTTTCAAGATTAACAATTGGATTATAATAGTTAGTTAGTGTTTTCATAGATAATTATTTATTGTTGATACTTAGTTTTTGTAACTTAGTTTTGGCTCCGGAGGTAGGGTTCGAACCTACGACCTAGTGGTTAACAGCCACCCGCTCTACCGCTGAGCTACTCCGGAATTAAAAATTAATATATGGTGGGCAGGGTTGGATTCGAACCAACGTACACATATGTGAGCAGATTTACAGTCTGCCGCCTTTAACCACTCGGCCACCTACCCATAATAAGTGGAGCTTTCTGTCGGATTCGAACCGACGACCTGGTGATTACAAATCAACTGCTCTACCAACTGAGCTAAGAAAGCATTTACTCGTCAAAAAGTTTAATAACCTCTGGCTCTTCTGTTTGAGCTGCCGGTACTGGTGCTGGTGAATTAATATTTTCATACTGCTGAATAATCTTATCATCTAATTCAACATCAGAGATAGCGATAGAGGCTTTATGAAATACCCAGTTGTTTTTATTTTTATCTCCTTTAATAAATTCCATAAAGAGGTAAGGAAAAGATTGAACTTGGAGCTGACCTGTTTGTTGATCCGGTTGTACATGGATGATAACAGGGTTATTTAAAGTAATAGTGGTATCGTTCTCATCGGTAATTTTACCAACGACAGTACGACCGATAGTATCTACAATGCATTTAATATCTGACATATATCTATATTATGTTATAAATTAATTTTATCAACTATATTTTTTGCTTCTTCTAGAGATTCTGCTGCTTGTTTGGACAAATAGGTAGATTTATCTGAAGCGTGTTCCAATGTGTTCTTGTACGTAAAGATAGCTTGTCTAATTGCTTCAATTTGAGGTGACGCAATCTCTCCTGTACCTTTATCCGTATTATTAATTACATTTTTAAAAATCGTTAATACAGTACGAATACCGTTAATTTTACCTCTCTTATATGCAGGGTGTTCCTGCGGGGTATTATCATCCTGTGGACGATCTAAATAACTCTCAGACATAATTTATTTTATTTACTAAACAGATCAAATAATTCCACCTGTACATTTTCAGCAGGCTTACGTATAGTCCACTTTACGTTATCGTAAAATCTCTGAATAGATTGAAAAAGAATCTTTTCAAACATCTTATCGTAATCTGGTTTAAAGATTTCATTAAACTCGGAAGGATGCTCGTGTTTAAATCCTATACTATCCAAACCGTATTTATTAGGTTGCTCTACGTACATGTACCTAACCTTATCCCCAGAACTAATAGATTCATATCGATTACCAGTTTTTAATTTATCTAACATTAGATTATAAAAGTAAGCAGACTTGACATGAATAGGCATACCTTTAGTAGTAGAGAACTCATTACATTGCACAGCGTATTTTTCATAACTTTTTACACCCATGACAAACGCCATATCTTCAGGTGATAGTGTCTTAAAGACATCATACGTCTCATTCAGTACTTCGTTTGTTTTAGCTAACGATTGCGTTGAAAGCATAGTCTCAATAATCTTTTTAGCATAAGGCTTAATAGCATTAGGCATAGTTGTTCTAACAACCTCAACACCGGTATACTTAAACTTATTCTCTTTAATACCTTCATCATCGAGAATATGCATTACATATCGTTTCTTTTGAAGAAAGACTCCTACATCAGCAATACACTCACGCTTAAATATAAACCGCGGATCTTTAGTTAGTAGAGCTTTACGAGCCCATTCACCAATACCCTCGTTTAGCTTATCTTCTATACGTTGAATCTCATCATACGTTTCTTGATGTATAAGACCCTTCTCTTCATCTTCAAAAAACTTAATACCGTTTTCAATTAAAGGTGATATAGAGATATAAGATGAGTCTGTATCGTTATAGATAATGCATTCCTCAAGCTCATGATCGCTAATATCTCTATCAATATTTTCACTAATATATTTTTTAAGTTGTTTGTTTGATTCCTTAATAACAGCTTGACCTGTTAGGGTTACTGAAGAAGCAATATCATCATCACCAATAGGTGCATTTTTATTACCCATATACCCATAGCAACTATTTACAAGAATCTTAATAACCATCTGCGATGTATTAAGACGCTCTACTTCATACTTGAGCTCGATATTTTTAGGATCTTTCTTAAGGGCTTGTTTACATTTAAATAGCTTCTTCTTGATCTTAACACGTTGATTGTAGTAATATTCAAGAAACTCAGGTATAATTCCTTTCTTCTTTTGACTAAAGAGAAAACCAGCCTTCGACAGTGCACATTCTTCCGCTTTAACAAATTTCACAAAATCAGGTTTCGTCAATTCAAACAGTTTACCAGATACATGCTGAATAGTAATTTTATCATCTGTAGTTTTTTCAATCTTACCTATCTTAGTCTCAGGTGATGTGTTGAGAGATATCATCACGTTAGGGTATAGTGAGTTAGCGTCAAACGATACTACATTTTTCTTAAACCCACGTTTAGGTTCTGCAACATACGCACCAGGATTTTTACCCGTATCTGCATTTCGTAAAAAAGTTGAAATAATTTCACCTCGCTTACGGGCTCGTATAGTTAGAGCACCGTTAATAACTTGAATAGTACCCATCGCACCTTCAAGTGTAGTAAGACCAACGTATGAAAGCATCCTAAGTAGAGGTATATATTGAAGTTTCTCTTCTAATCGTACAAGTAGGTTAACGTCTTGAATGTTGTAATCAATAAAGGTATTCCAATCTTCATCTGCTAGTTGATGAAGGCTCATTCCACCATAATCAACCTTATTTTCCCCGAGCTCTACTTCACCGATAGCATCCAGTTTATAAGATTCTCTCAACTTAAGGCAAAAGCGTCTATACACATCAAGATAGTCAAGACAAGCGATACCATCTACATAGTATCTCTTTTGATCCCTACCAAATTTACCCTTTACTGCTCTAAAGTGAACGTTCCTAAGCGGTGAGAGACGATTAACATAGTCTTGACCTAGTACTCTCTCCATACGATTAATAATATATGGAATATCAAAAAACTCAGAGTTCCAACCACTAAGAATATCTGGAAAATCCGTTTCAAGATATTCGAGAAACTTAACAAACATATCGCGCTCATCTCTACAATGAACATAGATAAGATCGTCTCTACCTTTACCGGTATACTCCTTAATTCCGAATGTATGGAACTTCTTTGTAAAGTTATCCCAGCAAGTAATAACATTGACGGTATGGGTTGGATTATCTACATCAGGGAAACTATCAACTGAATACGTCTCAATATCTAAAAAGCAGTACTTTATAGGCGTAGTATTAAATTCCGGCTTCTCATTCTCCTGCCAGTAAGAGTCTAGTAAAAATTGTTGAACAGGAGGGCAGTTCTCAAACACCCTCTTAAGACCAGAGTCCTGTAGAAACTTATACCTATTATAAGCAGTATTAAATCTCTTCTTCTTTACTTTCGTACCGAAAATGGAAGTCTTATCTCCTCTATTATCTTCAACATAAAGATATGGCTCGAATGAACACTCGGTAGAAATACGCTTACCATCTTGATCCCAGGTAAACAACGTGACGGTACTCTCTCTACCGTTATAAACAACATTTCTATACATCTCTAATAATATTATACTAGAGTTCCTTTTTTAGGCAATAAATAAACCTAATTAAGGATTCCACTTCTTAAGATATTGTCTATCCGGGGAACCATACGGTGTAGTAAGAGCCTCAATATGTGCTCCGATATTATCCGGACTTTCTAGTATACGCTTGTTAGCGATATCCCTTAATATAGCTACATTCTTATAATACTTAGTACGATTTTTCCAGTTTAGTATACTCTCTATCTTTTGCTCGAACTCTTCTGGCGTTTTAAATCGTAAACTACCCGGTGCTGAATAGTAGGTATCCATATCCTGACATAAGCAAGGTATTCCAAGAGTACATGCCTCTATAAATTTAATGTCTGACTTAGCTCTGTTAAAGTTATTAACTTCAAGAGGAGCAACCATCAGTTGTGGGTTAAGGTTAGCTATAAAATGGGGATACTCTAAGAGATTTTTCCATGGATGGAATTCGATTTTACCAGTTCTAACTAAATCTGCTAAAGGTGGTGGGAAAGCTCCAACAAATACCCATTGATATTTGTTTATAGTCTTTCTTATAACATTAAGAACCTCAGACATATCATCCTTACCACCAGTCTTGTTATCAACATCGTAATGTGCACCTGAGCCTGTGTAAAGTATTCTTGGCTTCTTCTTATTTTTATCAAAACTATTCTGAACTCTTTTAATGTCAAAAAGATGTCCCATCCAAAAATTTGGTACAAAGTTAGGTATTACAGTAATGTTCTGTTGACCTGTTTTTTCAGTATAAAGCCTTCTCATAAAGTCACACGTAACTGTAACTTCATCAACCATATTGATCATGTCGATACAGTTCTGCCTAACTTCATTGTTATCAAAAGCAAACTTAAATTTATTGTAGTCTGGTATCTCTTCCCTAAAAACAACATCATCCACCTCGTAAATAATTTTAAAATCATGCTCTTGTTGAACTTTTTTAAGATGCTCTAGGAATTGCTTTTGTGAACCTGATGCTTGTCTCTGCAACTTTACTGCCTTTACTTTTTCGTACCATCTTGGATCGGCAACCATAGCTGTAGTTGACTGCGACATGCCTCTTCCGGTACTATTAATAACTTGCTCCGGCCACAATATACGCCAATGACCACATCCCGAGTAATCAGCTAGATAGTTAATAAATCTAGGCAACGTCTCTTCTTTAGGTCGTGGTTGTTTAGGGGCCGCAGACCTTTGAATAGGTGCTGGCGGGAATGGAGATGCAAAAGGAACTCCAAATGGCTGTCTATTAAGCATATATAATATATAGGTTACTTTTCAATATAATCTACTCTCTTAGTTATCCCGTTTTCCTTTATGAGATACACCACTTCCCCAGTTACTGCTTTTATCGACTCTTTACGATGTGATATAACAATTGAACATTCGTCAAGTTCCTCAACTCTATCTTGAAGTATTTGCGTTATAAGCTCTATGCCTTTCTCATCAAATGACGAGTCGAATAACTCGTCATATATTGCAATATTGTATTGTACACCACCTTGCAAACGGCGAATATCGGAAAACGTAAACAAACATGCTAGATCAATCGACTTACGTTCTGCGCCGGAGAAGTTAAAGTAAGAACATAGTTTATTTTTCTCATTAAGAATTTCCTCTTCAAAATACTCATTAAAGACACAAATTGAATTTGAATCTAACCTTTTAAGATAGTGTAGTAATTTACTGTTTAGTAATTCTAATAGTTTGTTTACAATATATGATTTTACACCTTCTTCTGAAACTACATATTTGACTATATCAAGCTTAGATATAGCGTCTCTGTACTCCTTAACTTTAGTTTCCAGATCAGTTAAGCGTATTTGTGTCTCTTCAATAATTTTATCAAAATCTGTCTCTGTATTATTAATAGTCTCGAGATCTACCCTCAATTCAGACTGCCATTCTTTAAGCTGGTTAATTCTATCGTTAGTATTTTGTTTCTTTTGAAGAGTTACCTTATTATCTGCTAATTTATTATTATACTGTGTGATTGATGTCTGTATCTTCCTCTTTACTTCTCGAGCTTTATCTAAGCTAATTGTAACCTCCTTTATATCTCGAACCATCCGCTCAATCGTTTCTTTGAGTTTTTTCTTCTCTTCAGCAATTTTTGTTGTATCATGATCTTCGATTGGACGCAAACAGACCGGACATACATCTTCATCTGTCCCAATCTTTTTATACTTTTCTTTAACATGACCTACTTCTGATTTTGCGGAACTTATATTCTCAATATATTTATCTATTTTATCCTCACACTCAACCAACTTACCCTTATATCTATCTATACTTTCACTTACCTCCTTAACATCAACTTCTTGTAAAGAGGATATCTGCTCTTTAAGTAAATTTAACTCCTTTTCATTATTAGCCTGTCTCGTTGCATAAAGTTCCTTTTTATGTTGACGCTTTTGAAGTAACTTCTCTTTTTGTGTATTATAATTATTAAAACTTGTATTTACTTCGTCTAATTTTGTAGCTTCTGTATCATGATCTCTTTTTACTTCGTTATATTCGGACCTTAAAGCAGATAGCATTTGACTAAAGACCTCCATTCCAAAAATATCCTCAATAAACTTTCGTTTTTCGACTTTATTTTTAGCCATAAAAGGTATCGCATTATTAACAGTCATAATAACACAGTTTTGAAAAATAGCTGGTGATGCACTTAAGACATCACATATATATTTGTTTGTATTACTAATGCTGTCACGTGTCTTATCGACACCATTCTTATATATAAACACTTTTGACGGTGATAGATTTCTAACTACCTTATATTTATTACTACCTGAAGGGGTAATCACATCAAAGTCAAGCTCTACATGTGTCTTACCGTTAGTTAAGTTATTAGGTATAAGATCTTTTTTAATCTCACGTAATGTATCACCGAATATAGAGAAATAAATGGAATCTGCTATAGTACTCTTACCGATAGCATTTCTTCTAGCTGGCTTATCCTTATTTGATCCTGTAATAATATGAAGACCCTTTGTAAACTCAACAGTTACAGGGTCTTCACCAACAGAAAGGAAGTTTACAATACTAACTTTTTTAAATTCGACTCTTTTCATATAAATTTAGAGTATAATCAATAATATCCTTCTTATTCGCTATTTCAAGTAAATTGATAAACTCTTCTATTGCTTGTGGTATATCAATACCAGAAAGATCTTCTTTGGTTTCAGTGTTATCTAGAATTCTGTTAAAGTTGATATCGTAATCTACAGTAAGATTTCTTGGTTTGAGAAGATTCAATTTTTTGAGGAGTAAATCCATATCCTCATGACAAATATTCATATCTACTTTGAGCTTTACAATGTTATTACAAACAATATCTATAACATGCTTAGTTATATCACCCTCTCTCACTAATTCACTCAAAGCTACTTTTTTATAAATAGGTGAAATAGTATTAGGAGTAAACTCATACTCCATTGTATCGAGATCTAAAACGTAATATCCCTTTTCATTGTCAACATCTCCAAAATCCATTTGAAAGGGATTACCACAATACAATATAGTACCCTTACCAAACTTTTTTTCATGTCTAGTGTGGAAATGACCTGAAACAACTAACTCAGACTTCTTTAATAGATCTTTTATCTTTACTCCTTCCTCGCACACCTTATATGAATTCATTTTAAATGTTTCAATTTCAAAATGACCAAATATAATATCGCTTTGCGGTATATCGTGAGGGTTAGTATTCCACGGACAAAAAGTTAACGTCTTATCAAACGCTTCAATCGTTAAAGGCTTATCTAAAATAGTAACATTCGTTCTCTTCTTAAAGATTGAGAGGGAGTTTACATCTGTACGATGCTTATAGTAAATATCATGATTACCGGTAATAGCTATAATATTGAAATCAGATAAGATATCTAATATGTCAGCGGATACCTGTAACGTATTAACAGATATCTCACTTCTATTATGATGCCAATCACCACAAAAAATAAGATCTTTGATATTTTTCTTTTTACATTCATCCTTAAACCACGCAGCCCATTCAAGCGCGTTCTTATGCCACTCCGTACTATTAGAGTGTACACCTAGATGAAGATCGGAAAATATAGCAAATTTCGGCTTACTGATCGTGGTATAAGTCATCTTCCTCATCAACAGGTTTTACATACACAACCCCACCGCCGGTGTTATCCGGGTTAGTCATATAAGCTTCATAAACTTGTTCTTTATAGTTAGTCAAAGCCTCGTGATGTTTCTTCTCTTTCTTAATCCTGTTAATGAATGCATTGAAAGCTATTGTTGTAAAGTAAGAGAACGGGTTAGAGCCACTCTCAAATTTATACTTTTTATATTTCAACGCGGCGTACATCTTAACTAAGGCGTCGCCAATCATATCATCCTTGTAAGTATAGTTGATAAAGTTTGAGTTATAACTCAAACCATAAGCAATCTTTTTGATATTCTCTGCCAAGTCGTCGGTTAGTACGTCACTCTCGTAGTATTTATTAAGGGAAGCCTTGAACACTTTTGGCTCAATATAATACTCACCTTCTCTTTTTTTCCTAGACGGTCTTTTTTTCCCAGACATTAAAGATATTATAACTTACTAGATATCTTTTTCAACATATTTTATTTTTTCTTTGTCATATATTTGCTTACGTTTATCACTATGACGTATACCATACCTCAATCTATCACATATATCGAATATAACAAGTTTGTCTTTCGAGGCATGCTTGCGTAACCCTCTACCAATGGACTGAACTGTACGAATAAAAGATTTACCACCCGCTGCAAATATAATGTTATGTATATTTTTAATATTCACTCCAGTGGAGAAGATGGCACTTATAGCAATGCAAATAACATTACTCTTCTTCTCCATTATTTTTTTAATTTTGTCGCGCTCTTCGACATCAACCTCACCACGTATAAAGTAAACCTCTTTACCTGGTATGCTTTGTAGGTGTTCAAGTAACACTTCACCGTGCTTAATATGATTAACTAAAATAAGACTGTTATTGTCTAGCTTTTTAAGCAACTTCTGTAGAAATAAATTTCTACGCTCACTCTCATATATAAAATCTAACTCTGACCTATAACCATTAACACCATCATAGACCGGATTATGTTTATAGCTAATATTAATAATCTTTATCTCAACATTTGCCAAGTAATCTTCTACGCGTAACTCATAACTCGACTTCTCGTATATAACTGGTCCCAACTTACCAATGATTGACCACTTATCTAAGTTATCCTCTGGTAACGTACCAGTAAATCCATATTTGTTAGGTGTTATTATCTTGGATATTATCTTACTAATCTTATTACTCGATTTTATTTTGTGACACTCATCAACTATCAGTAGATCAACATACTTCATCCAATCACTCTCGTCGAATCGACTCTGAACTATACCTATATTACATATAATTACATTTGCGGTAAGGTCTGGCTTCATCTTACCTGTCCATTTAGTTAATTTAAAGGTAGTACCGCAATTCATAAACTCATCATATGTTTGAGTTACAAGTCCTAAGTCAGGTACTAGCACTATACACTTAAACGTATCCTTATCCTTACAATTCTGGAAGTAGTTTTCTATAAGAGCGGCTGTAGTAAAAGTCTTACCTGCACCAGTTCCAAGAACACATGTACCCCTACCTAACTTAAGAGCCTTCTTAATCACATCTTCTTGATACTCTCTCAAGTCAAACGCAAAATCCTTGTATAGTGGGTTGTTATAACCTACATTTAAGACTGACTTTAAGTTATCAGTAATATTGACGTCTATATTAATTTGCTCTTGTATCAGATATTGTCTGATTAGCCAATATAGACCTAACTCACATGATCCGGATGCTGTTATGGCATACTTACGGCGAGGTGCGAACCTCGAATAACGTCTAGCGAATCTAGCAGCAGTATTTTCTACTGAAAAGTTCTCTCTAATCTTTTCAAACAAAGATGTATCAGTACAGGTAAACTTTAACTTACCACTTGACTTAACAATATCAAAATTAATCATAGCTGCTCCATTTTTTGTATCTCGACGATGTTTTTAATCTCGTATCCCATCTGCGACATTATTTTTTCAACCTTTTCAAGATACTCAATAACAGTATTCAACCCGTAAATTTTATTGTTTATAATATCAAGGCTATTATGATTTTCAGCTGCAGTCTCAGCGGTACTGTTTGTAATTTTTACCGGTGAATCACGTATTACTTGCTTAACAATCTCTTTCTTAAGAGTCTTTTTTTTCTTTATAAGCCTATTCTTTTCAACCTTAGCTTCAATAAGTCTAGCCACCCAGTAATGCTTACGGGAAGGTAATCTCATTTGTTGATCTTTTACATTGAAATCGTCAAGTACTAAATCCTGTCCTACTTCTTCAATGTATCTTTTTAATCGATCATCCACAAAGTTAGTATAAATATAAATATGCAAGAATCAAGAGGTAAATTTGAATCTCAGTTCTTTAAGTTAATATCTGAAGATTTAGCTGAAGAGAGTAGTTCTGTTGGAGGTGGAGCTCTTGGTCCAGCTGCACAAGGTGGTGAAATTTTTGATCCAGATGGTCAGATTGACTCAGGTGATACATATGCACCTGGTGATGCAAGAAAACCAAAAATGTTAGGTAGTGGTACACAAACAAGAAGTGGTTATGTATCTAAGAAAAAGAAAGATAAGAAAAAGCGAGGTATAGATGGTGTCTTTTTAACCGGTGAAGAAGGTGAGGAAGAAGCACACCCAGAGTCTAAGGATAAAAATAATGGCTGATCTAGGACATTGGCAGGGATTGCTTACAGAAGATACGATTCCGTACGGTTTTATATATGAGATAACAAATCTTACTAATAATCGTAAGTATATTGGTAAGAAGCAGTGCCAATCAGTACGTAAACGACCACCTCTAAAGGGAAAAAAGAACAAACGACATCAAATCGTAGAGACTGATTGGAGAACTTATACTTCTTCATCAAATGAGTTAAATAAAGACATAATTAAGCTCGGAAAAGATAAATTTAAGTTTGAAATACTAATAAGTTGTGATAGTAAATGGGAACTCTCATATAATGAGATGAAGTTACAGGTAGAGCGTGAAGTTTTACTAAAAGATGAGTACTACAATGGAATTATCAACGTTAGAATTGGAAAAAGAAGACGATAGTGTTAGAGGTTATACCTTTATTAACTTAAATCGGCTTTTAGAGTCATCTTATAAAGAATATCAGTTATATATAAACGAAAACGATCTTAAGTTAACCAAAAAGGAACAAAAGCAATTAGGGTTTCATTTTATAGCGACAAAAATTATAGAAGTATGTTCTTATAGTGATACAAAAAAGTGGTTTTATTACAAGAATAATGAGAGTGTTGAAAATACACTAGTAAAGCAGTTATTTAACTCGTTACCAACTAATATAACATACGGTGATACTTCTTTTAAGCAGTTTTTAGATGATAGAGACTACAGTTCTTTTAGTACAAAAGATATATCTAAAGTAAGTTATGAAAAGTTTGGCAGATTTTTACGTTCTAACGGTCTACTCAATCTTGTCAACAAATTACACTTAAATTTAAATATAAAACTATCGTTACTCCCATAAATATAAACATGAGCAAATTTCTTGATCTAGTTGTTGAGAGTACACCAAGTGAAGGTAAAGGGCCATTCACAATAGAATATAAAGATGTTGATGGTAACTTAATGGCAACAGCTATTATACCAGATAACGTTGGTTCCTCCTATGAAAATTTTATTAATTTTGTTGAAGAAGCCGGGGGTAAATTAAATGTTGAAGATAATGAAATGTCTTTAGGTGATGCTTTAGGAGCCGTAGCTGGTATTCCCGATCAGGGGTTGAAAAAGAATTTAATGAGCCCTACTTCTAGAGCGTTAACAGGCGCTAAAAAGAATATGGCTAAGGCTGCTAAGAATATTTCCAAAAAAATGCTTGACGCTTCAAAGACGATATGAAAACAATTAAACTTATTGAGAGCTACTATAAATTATTAGAGCAAGATGACGTAGAGGGGGCAGATGCGGAGGTAGATGCTACTGAAGTGGCAGCTGAAGTACCTGAAGAGGCTCCAGTCTTAACTACAGAAGCAGAAATATACCTTACTAAGTTAGCTGCTCTTGCGTTTTCTTATTCACCTACACCAGAGGAAGAGAATTTAATTAACACTCTATCACAGGAATATGGTCAATCAGAACCTAAACGTATTACAGATCAGATACAAGATTTGTTGCAATCCTCTAACCAGGCTCTAGAAAAGGAATTAAATGAAGTATAAATCATTACAGCAAGTATATGGTGAGAGTGTTATTGGTAATATACCTCCGCGTAGACACCTACGAATGTTAGGTGAGGAAGTTGAAGAGACCTCTGATAAAAATGCAGTAAGAGATTTAGCTACAAAACTCGTTAGTATTGGAAAAGGTGGATATTTAGCGGCAGATGATATCTTATACTTAAATCAGTATCTAGATGCACGATCCTCAGTACCGTTTATAAAAAACTACCTCTATAGTAAAAATATTACAGAAAAAACTTTAACTGATAAGAACGCCATAGAAGGTATAACTAATATACTTAATTCTATAGGACTAGAAAAAAAAGAAGTTAAGAAATTAAATACAGTCATTCTTGTATTCTTCTTTTAAATCTGGATGTAGTGTAAGTTCTACTATTTTACCTTGTGATTTATATGCTGCAATAACACCATCAAATACTTTATAACCTAGTTTTTTATCAAAATAGTCATTAATCATATAAACCCAACTTTTTGGTCCTTGGTTATTAGTATAAATATAACTTTTATCACATAATTTACGTTTCTTTTTATTGTTTATTAAATTTAAAATTTTGAATATGTTTGGTCTAAAAAATTCTGGAAAAGTATCCAATACTTCATAAAATTTGTTATTAAATAATTTATGTCCATAAAATTTTTCTAGAGCATCCCAAAAAATAGATATTTCAATAAAGTTACCTAATGTTTCATCTAAATCAAAAACGACAACCTTATATGGTTTATTTGATTTATTTTTAATAACCTATTATTTAAGGCAGATAACTGAGATTTTTTTATTTTAAGTTTGTTTTCTACTTTAGATAAGGCTACTACATCTTCATTTTTAGATCTATTAATCTGATTAAATCTAGTTAACGCTTGACTGAATTTAGATGACAAATTAGGAGATAATTCTGAAACAGAAGACATTAAGGCATCATAAGCCTCTGTTGCATTCTTTTCTATAACATTAGTCATTACCATTTGATATGCTATAGCTGCTCTTGCATCTTCAACATTTATATCAGTTGCATCTTTTACGACTAAACTACGATCCCAATTATTTTTACATTGACCAACTTCTTCAAGCTTATTCTTTAGCTTCTCATTACTTACAGTTAGTCTTGTGATGTATTTTACAGCCGTTGTTAATGCATCATAGCAATACGCAACTTGCTTATTTAGGTACTCACTAGGTGTCTCGGCATTATCGCCAATACCTCTAGCTTCTTTTTTTGTATGATTGTTTGTCATTTGCTCTTCCATATAGTTTTGGGTGCAGAAGCGACCAAACCCCTGCACACCAGTTCATAATTGTTAATGGAACGAGCTTATGAATATTTGTAATTTGTAAAAATAATACACGCACACTATCGTGAGCAATTTCAGATCTGAAATTATAATGTTTAGCTTTCGCAAAGTTTTTATACATAGTTCTCATTCCAAATAAACTGTCGTTAAACAGTTGGTCTTGTTAGTTTTTTTGATTGTTTCTTGGAGCGATTGCCATGAGTAAAGACTTGTCTCGAATGCCTAGAAGTTTATTGCGTGTCGGTAGATGAGTAACTTCTCTCTCAAAACCCTAGTACAGTTTCTCAAGCTGTACTGGTGCAGTTATAACATTTTGAAAATATTACGCAAGGGTGGGATTGCATACTAAAATATGGGGAACACATTTCAGACACTATGATTATCCTACATAAATATTTACGCTGGATTACGTTTTAGCGTAACAACATTATTCATCTTGCCTAATAAATCTTGAGGTTTAATCCTTGTATATCTTTTTAATTGCGACCAGTCTCTGTGCCCACTAATTGCTGAAACTTCTGCAATAGACATTCCACTCAATAATGCATTAGTACAGAAGCAGGCTCTCAAATCATGGAACCTAAAGTTATGTATTGATGACCTGTGACAGGCGACCTTGAACCATTTTCTTAATCTTCTAGCATCACAATCAAATATGTACTTACCGAACATATGACGTTTGATTAAGCCGATTGTCACATCAGCTAAAGGTATAGTTCTATCAACACCACCTTTTGTGTCATAGAATGTACAAGTCTTATTATTGAAGTCTACGTGATCTCTTTTTAACTTTAAGATCTCTCCTTGTCTTGCTCCAGTTTGGTATGCAAACTTAACTACATCTGTAAGTATTCTTAAATGATCATCACGTTGTGTTTGAGGTGCTTTATCTAATTTCTCACACATTGAGATTAATTTAGAATATTCTTCTCCATCTAATACACGATCTCTTGCGTCAGGTTCTCTTTGCATCGTAACCATATCGCAAGGATTTTCAGCAGGTAGATTTACTCCCCATTCTCTTTTAGCGACACGCCATGCGTGGCATATGATGTTAATATATTTATTTACGGTTGCAGGCTTACGGTTCACGGAGAGCTCTTTCATAAGCTTATATAGATGGTGTGACTTCAACCTCATCAAACTATTTAAACCTATCTTATCTTTTATCAGGTAATTTATCTTTGAAGTTTCCTCAACAGATCCTTTCTTCAATGCAGTTTTTTCATCACGGTATTTTATTAAGATTTGTCTTAATGTAGTTCCCGATGCATTAGAATAATCCTCAAAGATGTTCCTCTCCATTTGGCTCTCAACTGTTCTGCCAAACTTCCTAGCATCTTTTAAGTCTATGAATGTTTTACGAATAAACGGATAACCTTTCCGTCTGATCTCTACTTGGTATTTACCACGTCGTTTTCTTATACTTGCCATTGCAACTATCCTTTCTAATTTGCGTCACAGATGCGTCCGTGACGGATTAACATTTAAATAATGTTGCAAAGCCTTATGTATCTCTGTTCGGAAAGGGGCGTTCTGTTGCCAGGTGCCCTTAACCGAGTTACGATATTCGGTAAGCAACATAGGTAGATCCTATCAAATAGCATCTTAAATGTGAAGTTGTATTGCGTCCGTAGTGCGACTCAAAATGAACATATGACCGTGGAACGCTGTAAGGTCGGTCGTGCTGTTGCACTCCCTCCCTGTCTACCAGGTAGGTAGACGAGAAAACTTTGATATGGATCCTAACGGATCTCAAACTCACGTTTTGCCAAGACCCCCTATACCCCTTTACGTTAATAGGGATCCTAATAGATCTACCTTTAGACAAGGAACGAGAGACTTGGAGCTGTGAAATACTTTTTGGGGTGCAAGTGTTGGCTCAAAAATTTTTCAGAAATTTATATCGAATGGACTTTTTCAACGTTACATAAGCCAACTAAAGCCAACAAGGGTAGGCGTACGATTAAACACGAAACACGGAAAAATGTACGGTAAAAGAATGCAGGAGTTACCCTGAAAAATATAGTGCTGTTATCTCGAATAGATGTTACTAATCGTTGATAATGTTAAGTTATGTTAAGTTATTCAGGATAACTAAAGCTAACTTTTAACAGAAGTAAGCGTAAGTTTTCGACGCAACAATAGCCAACATTTCGGGGTAAATAGAGGTAACATTTCGCAACATTACCATCGTACAAAACCGTCATATGGGGGTCGTACACGCACGTCAAAAACTTTATGAGTTGGAACCTTTGGAACCTAAATTGCAATCTGTTGAAAAATTATTCTGTTCTGTATGCGTAATAAATATTTTCAGCAGCTATCAATTATAGTTCCTAATGTTAAAACTCGCCAGTATAGAACGGTACATACTTTGCTCCAACTTGTTCAGCAGTTAAGTTCTTATATTTATCGTGATCACGTATAATCCAAATATTAACATACTTACCCATACCTTTAACGGCACAGCTTTTCTTTAATACTCCTCCTAGATCTTTGATCGCATCTGCTATCTCTCTTTGTCTAGTAACCCGGATCTTTGTATTTTTACCTAACCAACTAAAGAGCTCTGTTACCGAAACAAGATCTCTATCAAACGGGTGCATGCCCTGGTTATATTCTTCTCTAATATAATCTGCGATGGGTCTGTCTGCCATTTTTCTCATTTCCATCAAGTATGGAGTTTGAGGTGCAATACCTAATGGCTTAAACTTTGATAAGTCTCTATCCATTAATTTTGCAAGCACACCCTGTGTAAGATCTCCGTACAGTCTCTGTTCGTGAAAATCATCTAGCATCTTCTCATTTCTTTTTGCAGGACTGAAATATACCCAATACCTCACTTCATTTTTTGGAAGTGGGAAAGCATCTTTATAGTTTGTATTGATCCAGTAATTTGTAATGGTGTCTTGCTCTGAATATTCTTTATACAGTTGTCTCACACCTATAGATCCCTCACTAATAATAGTTTTTAGAGTATTTATCAGTTGAGCTTTTTCACTCCAGCTACCTGAGCTCTTTGCTTCATCAATTAGAACTGTTTGATAATTTAATAAATAATTTTTACCTTTATCTAATGCTTCTGCTAACTCAATCTTTCTAGTATTATGATTACCTAACATATCCCTATGAAGATCAAATAAACTTCCTTTACCTAGCTGGAATTCATCTGATTGCATAATGATTGCATGTCTAATTTTAACACCAGGATTTTGTATTGGGTATGAATACCAATCCAAAAAATGTTCTCTACATTCATCATGAGGTATTACATGCTTTAACAATGCCCAGAACACATCTGTGTCTACTTTAGGATCTGGTTGTAGGTCATTCTTCTCATAAACATTAATCATGAGCTTTTTATCTACATGTACAAATCTATTTGGATCATTTGGTTTATATGTGAAATCAACACACACTTTGCTATCAGGGTGCATCTTCCAATATTTTAATGGAGTATATTTGCCGTTAAAGTGTTTAGCATATTTAACATCTACACTTTCTCCGTCGTACATCTCCTTATCTTCAAGATCATAGTATTTCTTTTGCTTCATCATGTAGGCAATTCGCTCTACAAAATCATGAGTAAAAGTTGGCAAAGCACTTCGACCTGTTACAGCATATAAAGCATCTTTTAGATTGCTTATTTGCTTATCACTCCAGCTCAACCCTTTGGCAAGAGTTGGTAGTCCTACAATTTCTTTTTGTGGAGTATCAGGTTTATAAACATGTTTAGCTTTTGCTAATCTGCCTTTAACTTCTTCGTCTCCTGCTGCATTACAAACTACTTCAATAATTTTTAATGCATCATCTTCATCAACTTTATGGTGCCATAGAGTTCCAGCTACTTGCCAAATATAAACGTTTCTATCCCCACTTGGATAATTACGAAGTATAATTGAAGCAACTGCTAACATTGCAACCGACTTATACAAAACATCATATGTTGTTTCTTTAATGGAACTATAATCAGTCCATTGCACATATTCTTCTTCAGGGTATTTGCCAGCACACATTGAATAATGATCATGAGCTCTAAGCTCTACTAATGTTTCTTTATCAATGGTTGGATCTTCAAAACTAAACCACTTACGAGTAGTTTTATTTGTAAGATCTATTACTTTAAATAACCAATGCGATGTTGGATTGCTTTGCCTACCATATTTCATATTAGTTGAAGGTAAAAAGTATGGTGCTAATTTAATGGCTTCAATACAATCTAAATCAATATCAACAATGTTATTATCTCCAGTGATGATGTGATAATTTTTATATTCATCAACATCATCTACTGAATTAATTATTTGCTTACGTCTTTTTAACCAACTAGCTTTGACAGTTTTAGTTCCATAGTCATATGCAAATACAGTTACATTTGCCATAATAAGAGCTGATAATGCTTCTTTATTTAACTTCAAAGGCTCCTGCATTACTTCTCCCTCTTACCAAGTGACATCCGTAATAGTCGATTAACTAAAGCTCTTTCATCAGAGCTCAAACTATCAATAGTTCTATCTTTATCAAATGATCCGCTTAGATTTATTTCTTTAGGTTTGATGTCTTTATACTTTGTAAGATCTAACGGGAACTGGATAACCTTTCCACCTCCCGCGTAACTTAAACGTTTGAAGTAATCATCATCTTTAGAATTTAACCAAGTATCAAATGATATATCTGGTGCTTCTTCTAAATGTATCAACTTCAATGTGTTTAATATATCTTCATCAATATCAAATTTTAAGTCTACAACATCTTTCTTTGCCAGTTTGTCTAACTCAGACTTTGTTAAAGTATTCTTTGTACTTTCAACATTGTTTTTAGTTTGCATTATTTTTTACCTCCTCTCTTGCTAATAAAATGCTTTCTTTTAGCTCAGCAACTTCATCAATTTTTTGAGAGATAACATCATCTGCATTCTCCAACTCATTTTCTAATTTAATGATTGTTGCTTTCTGATTATTGAGACGCTCAAGTGCATCATTTTTTACATGCTCAAGCTCTAGCTTTTCTTTTGCTCTATTTTTTTCACTTGCTAGAATTGCATTACCAAGATCTTGAATAACGTTAGCTTGTTTTACTGCTAACACTTTCAATGCTTTATAATCTACTCGGCCATGTTCACATGTTGCATAAGCAACTCTTTTTCTCTGAGGTTTAATCCAAAACCACTTCTCCATAACCTTTCTAAACGTTGGGCTATGACCAAATGACTTGGAATAACTTTGTTTAACTTTAAGCTTTGATTTACTCATTATTTACCCTCCAACAATTTTGTTAGCTCAGGTGGTAATGAGATATCAATATTCATTGGCTCACTCTTAACTTTAAAATCAAACTCTAATTGTTTTGGTTTAGTTTTTTTAACTGTAGATTTTTTTAACAACTGTTCAGGTTGTACTAAATAATTCTCCAGCTCTTTTCTTTGCTTAGGGTTGTGATCATCATATTTTAATGATGTCTCAATGATGTGTCTGTTCCAATCAAAAGGGTTACTCATCTAAGTCCCCCTCTCTGTCAGCTTTGATTAAAGCACTATCGACAACATTTTCTATTGCTTTACCACCAACACAATTTGCAATGTAATCTCCAAAATTTCCTGTTTGTGCACACAAATTCAACTTATGTGATTTACCTAAACCAGAATGAATATCTTCTCTGTTGTTGATGACAGTAATAACGTTATCAAAGTTTTCTACTTCAGATTTATTTTTACAAACTTGAGCAGTAGCTTTGTTTAAATGTACTCCTCTTTGTAAATTATTTTTTGCAAATACAGCAGATTTTAGATGTTTTTCTACTTTGGTATTACGTTTTGTTTGTGAGATTATTAGGGTTATTGCATCATCTAATGCACTGTGTAGAAACCCTATAGTGTCTATCATTGCGCCACCTTCTCTATATTCAGTATTAGAGTTGTGACCTATTTTTGTCTTAGTATCGTTCGTCATATAATTTCTCCTTTTAAGAAATTTGTTGCGGAAGGCTCAATGCCCTCCACAACTATGAGAAATCCATCAAAGATAGGTAGATATGATGAAACTTTGAACTTTGTAAATGAAATACACACTGGCCAGTGAGTACAATATAAAATCTGCGATAATGTAATCGGACTTATCTTTCATTAATCTAGTATCAGTCATAACTAATTTTCTACCTTTAAAACAACTTCTCAAATTGCTTTGTTTGCAGAGATTGACTGACTAGATCACGACTCTTTTAACGTAAGGGTGTGAATTTCTTTCTACGCCACCCTATAAAACTCTTTCTAGGTCTTAGACTTATATATATATTTTTAATTATT
>WLWE01001098.1_pt1 | contig 21334 bp, 14 predicted proteins | sample 6718301 | NCBI WGS metagenome assembly WLWE01 (sample SAMN12718691, study PRJNA515312) | sponge metagenome | isolation source: marine sponge | host: Mycale hentscheli | place: New Zealand: South Island, Marlborough, Capsize Point | collected 2003-05-01 | reverse complement strand
CAGTCAGGAAAAATAAGGAGGTAGAGAATATGTCCGAAAGCACAGAAGCCACTCCTGAAACCCCTGAGGCAGTCGAAGAAGCCGTTGAAGAAGCGGTAGAGACTGTTGAGGAAGTGAAGGCAGAAGTTGAAGAGGCAGTAGAGGAAGCCAAGGAAGTTGTAGAGGAAGCAACAGAAGAGGCAACCGCAGAAGAGATTGATACAGTAGAGATGAAAATCGAGGCATTGACTACAGCAGTAGCCGATATCTCAACACAGATTCTTGAAATCAAGGCTCTTGCCGATGCAGTCACAAAGGTTTATTCACAGGTAAGTGAGGTCTCCAAGGCAGTCGCTACACTTAATAGCGAGTTTACTTCACTAAAGGCAACAGATCAAGAGTTTGGAAAGCGTGTTGACGCAGTAGAAAAAGAAACTGCTTTCCGAAAGTCTGCTGATTTTGGAGAGATCATGCAGTCTCAACCAGAGATGGTTGAGAAATCACTATGGGACGGTCGTTTCCTCAAGAAGTCCGACCTATTCTAAATTACAAGGAAAAATTACGGAGGTGAAAAGAATTATGTCAGACGAAATTACACAGACAGAAGAAGAGTTTGCAGATGTGTCAATTGAGAAGGCAGCAGGCGATCAGGTTGCAGGAGCAGCAGACCGTCAAGGTGTCAACCCAGGTGTTAACCCAGTTCAGAACGCAACTGGCAACCCAGGTACCGCTGAAAACGTTGGTAACCCAAACACACATCACGCTTCTGGTTACATTGGCGTAGGTGGCGTTGGTCAGCAGAATGACGGAGACGCACTTAACTACGGCAACATGGGACAAGCACTCAACCCTCAGGCAATGGGGGAAGCCAGTCCACTAGATATCAACCCATCAGGGCAGATCGGTGGAGGTGTTCTCAACCCAGAGCAGGCTCGCCAGTTCATTGATTATGTATGGGATGCCACCGTCCTTGCTAAGGATGGTCGTCGTATCACCATGCGTGCAAACACCGTTGAACTAGAGAAGATCAACGTTGGACAGCGTGTACTCCGTGCCGCAGCCCAGGCTGACGGTTCATACGAGAACGCAGGAGCAACTTTCACCAAGGTAGATCTTACTACCAAAAAGTTGCGTCTTGACTGGGAGGTTTCTACTGAGGCACTTGAAGATAACATCGAAGGTGCAGCACTAGAAGATCACCTAGTACGCCTTATGACCGCCGCTTTTGCTAACGACATTGAGGATCTTGCCATTAATGGTGACCTAGGAAAGACCACAGATCCCTTCTTGGGTATCATGGACGGTTTCCACGTTCAGGTTCTAAACAAGGCCCATGCAGCAGTTCCACCTGTTATGGCATCTGCCGCAGCAGTTGGAGGCGGTGCAGACACTCTAGATCAGTACGCACAGCCAGTAGGTGACTGGGACCGCTTCATCAACGATGGTGGAGCACAAGACCCAGTTGCAGTTTCTTCCACGGGAGAACCCATCTGGTCAACCGAGGTAATGCAGGAGATCATCCTAGCAATGCCACGGAAGTACCGTGCAATCAAGAGTGGTCTACGTTTCTACACAGGAAGCGAGACCTTTGCAAAGATCGTTGCTTCAAACGGCACAGGCACCCACACAGGTTGGGTTCCATCAACTGAGCAGTACGCAAATGCATACCTTGGTGGTGCAGCACAGGAGTTGGGTGGGCCACAGGCTACCCGAGTTCTTGGTGTTCCAGTTCTAGAGGTACCTTACTTCCCAGAAGATTACGTTGAACTAACATTCCCACAGAACCGCATTTGGGGTATTCAGCGTGACATTACTGTGAACCGTGAGTACCAGAACAAGAAAGACACCATCGAATACACAGTATTCATGCGTTTCGGTGTCGCTTGGGAAGAACTAGACGCTGTTGCATACACATCATACGCATAAGCAACAAGTTCGACCACGTTTGGTGGGGGAGGGTTTCGGCCCTCCCCCTTCAAGCATTTTATGGTATAATAGAACCAATAGTAGTGAAGGAGACAACTATGAATTTTAACGATATGTCAATCGCCAAGTTGCGTGAGTACGCTAAGGCGAACGGTATCAAGTTGCAATCTGCAACAAAGAAAGCAGATATTGTAGCAATCCTAGAGGCATCAGCCCCCGCAGAGGAACTAACCTTTGAGGCACCTGAGGACTCCACACCTTCTGTTGTTACAGCACCTACAGAGGAGGCCCGTGCAGCACGGGAGCAAGAGGAGATCGCTCGTCGCCTAGAGACACAAGAGGTTCCCAATATGAAGCCACAGGCTAAGGATGATAAGGTGTGCGTATATTCTGAACGCAAGTATTCCTCATCCAAGTTGGGCAAGTTGGACCTAGGTTACAATATCGTAAAGGAAGACCTAGCACGAATTTGGATTCGCTTGCCAGACGTTCGGGCCGCAAGCAAAGACGAACTCGCCAGAGCAAAGGCAGCAGGTATCAAGCCTGGTGAACTTGCTGGTCCCAAGGGACGGCGTATGTAATGAAGGTCTACCGTAATCCCCCCAAGCCTGTAACTATCACTATTGAAGATGGCAAACCAAGTACAGAGTATGACGTTGCTATCGTAAATAACTTTACAGATTGGGGGGCTACGGTCACCTCAGATGCTTTTGGAAATCTAATCTTTAACCTTCCCCAATATCCTTTTGCTATGTTTGATGAGACATACGATCTCTCCGTGCAAGAGGTAGCCGCAGGTTACACCTGGAATGACGAACGCACAGACTTTGTAGAGGACTTGAGCATCACACATGCCTACCTCAATATAGACGATCCCTTCTTTGACCCTGTTGAGGAAGAGTTGGTTAGACTACTTATTGATGCTATCACAGGTGGTTTCTACTACACTCGTATTCCCTTTGAAGGTCAGGGTCTAGGTATTGACTTCTTTGCCCTCCCAGGAATGGACGGTATGGACTCAGAATTCTCAACAGGAGGACTAAGCGAGATCCTAGACGTATGGGAGAACAACGTTCATGTCTACAAGAAGTACCCACTAGAGGGTGAGGAGTGGACAAACTGGAAGCATTATGAACTTACAAAAGATCGCACAGCCGCTACACAAACTTGGGGAGAACGTAGGTTTGAAGCAGGCAAGGAGCCAAAGCACGACCATCGTAGTTCTGACTCCTACAACCTACACCACTACAAGGCACCCTTCTTCCCTAAGGATTGGTACTACAACTGGCTACTAGGTGGTGGATACAAGAACGTGCCTGACGATATTCTACTTGCCGCAGGTATCTTGTGGAGGAACTACCAGGAGACAGGACAAATTGGCGGCAACGCTATGGATGACTACATCAGAGAATACTCCACAGACCAATTCAAGTTAGTGTATGGAGATAGGAGCAAGGCGTTAGGTGGATTTGGTTCTACAGGTAGTAAGCCTGTGGATATCATCCTTGAGAAATACCTAAACAAGAAGCCACAACTCCGTCGTCTTGGGGTGTTGTAAATGGGCGTGCAGTTGCCATCCTTCTTAGGGTCTATGCAATGTGATATTTACTATTGCTCCTATAACTTCTGGGGACAGGAGCCAGAGGAGATCCTTGTACCCTCTGGTCAATACCAAGACGAGTTCGGCAACCCCGTACCGCAAGGAGACGTAACCGTAGGATCTGTAGGACAGAACATCTACGGTGAAGAAATAAAGGTCTGGGGTATGGATAGGACGCAAAAGAATGCCTACTGGAACGTTATGGGCACCGTAAATCTGCAAGACCTTACAGCGGATAGAGAATTTGAATATAAGAAAAGGTTGAACGGTAGATTTATGGGAGACACAGATCCACGGGTAGGAAGCAAGGGTCAGTATCATCCTATCAGCGATATTCTTATTACCAACGTCAAAGACACAGCATCAGGCAAGCAACTTCACACAAACGAGGACGGCAGCCCTATTATCTTTGAAGTTATGAGCGTTGACCCCTTTATCAATCCTTGGAACGAGATTGAATACTACAAGATTCTGTTAGAGCGTGCAGACAATCAGGGGATGCTATGATAACCTTTGACGCAAAAGAATTCAACAAGAAACTAGAGGAAGCCATACAGTATTCAAAGGGCTTTGTCGCAGGCGTTGAAAGCAACAAGCAGTTCTTCTTGTTTGAGTTAGCACAAGTTGTCAGGCAGGCATTCTATAAGTATGTAGACTCCTCTGCTAGGCTTGACCCTTCTTCCTTGCATCATATGTACGAGTGGGGGCAGGTAGGAGAAGCAGGGGGCAGGTTGTTTGAACTAGAAGACTATGTTGGTACAGGCTTTATTCGTTTTGAGGCACGCTTTCTATCCAGCGGTTCTGTGCCACCAGGAGGCTCCGAGCCTTTCGTAGAGAAGGCAACCATTATGGAAGAGGGTATGTCTGTAACTATCAAACCCCAAAGTGGTGACGTTCTAGCATTTGAGGGGGACGACGGAGAGATGGTATTCACACCTCAGGAGGTAACAGTAAACTCACCTGGCGGTCCTAACGCAGAAGGTGGCTTTGAGCGTGTTTTCCAAGAGTTCTTTAGAAACTATCTAGATAAGGCTTTCATAAGGGAGATCACCAAGGCTATGCGAACAGCAGATGAGTTCTCTCGTGGTTGGGGCAACGGTATGAACTACAGCCGTGGCGTAAGAATGGGTAAGGAATATGTTACAATCCGTGGAGGTATTTCATAATGGCACTCAAAGACTTGGTTCCTATGGTACCCGCAGTACCTATCAACCGCTACTTGTGGAGCAATATTGCAGAACTAGATCCTGACTTTGTATTTGACTATCAGGGTGTCCAACCCTTCTTCCCCCTAGGTGAGAGTGCGGCAGGAGATAACCCATGGAAAGACAAGCCTTCCTTTGTCTATGACCGTATGATGATTATTAATCCTAATCCTTTCTACCCCGTCAAGAAGGAGCAGATTCACTATGCTCTCAAAGCCAACCCTAGCGACTCTATGGCCCTTGGCTCTGCTATTCAATACATCCTTGACGGCATGGACGACGTAGCACAGGATATCAATGCCTACAACAAGGATCAAGACTTTGGAATCTTCTTCCATCACGTTCGGGTCTTCCAGACCGCTACTCAGGTGTCAAGTTCGGGGGCACAGAGGAATTATTCCACCAACCAATTCTACGTCAGTAAGTTTATTATTGAGTGTGAATACCACTATAACGAACGTAAAGCATTGCTAGAACGATAAAATTGTGGTATAATAGATAACGAGGAAACACCTAATCCGTAGTGTATCTCCAATACATTACATAAAAGAGGTGAAAATATTATGGCATACAATCGTGGCGATTCTAAGAATATCATTGTGGGTGCAGCATCATTGTTCATCCATGCCCCAGGTCCAATTACAGACCCAGGTGCAGGTGAAATGCCTACCTTTGCAGATGGTGAATCATACCGTGAGACACTATCTGTCGGAGGCAATGAAGCATGGCGTAACGTAGGTTACACTCAGAATGGTATGACTTTAACAATCACACCAGATTTCGGTGAGGTAGAGGTTGACCAACTTCTTGACTCTGCTAAGATCTTTAAGCAGGGCATGGAGGTTATGCTCAACACCACATTTGCAGAGGCAACTCTAGAGAACCTTCTCTACGCAATTGCTGCTTCTACAAACAACCTTAACGGTGGTCTAGATGCTCCCGATAGTGTAACCACTCTACCCGACTCCTACTCAGGTGTTCGGCTAGACAGCACCAACGATAACTACCATGGTGGTCTTCGTGACGGTTCTGGCTCACTTGAGCGTAAGGGTATTGACGCAGTTGATGCTGCCGCAGATCCAACAGGATCACTAACAGGACAGGGTGCTCAGTACCCACCTGGCACAGTAGCAGACGGCATGGACATGCTAGAGATTACCGCTGGTGAACTAGGCGAGTGCCCAGTAGAGCGTGCTCTCTGTGCAGTCGGTCCAGGCACAGGTGCTTGTGAGGTTGGTGACGAGATCGAGCGTATTTACGTTGCTTTCCGTGCATTGTCAATGGACGCTGTTACAATTTCAGTATCCCGTGACGCTGCTTCAACCTTTGATGCTAACTTCCGTTTGCTACCTGCAAACAACGGTTCATACGGACGTATCATCGACCGCACCTACCAGGCCGCTGGCCCAGTTCGGTCACCATTCCAGACTGTCTCATCCGCAGACAAGAAGGACTAATAACAAAACAACAATAGAATACCCGTGGCCCCCGTCCGTATTGGGCGGGGGTTTCGGTATGGTATAATAGTATTAGGCAAAAGCCCATACGACTAGAATAAGGATTATAAATGGCTACAACAGTTTATGAAACAACTGAGATTGAGTTGCTTGACGGCACCAAGATTTCTATGCGTCCACTCAAGATTTCACTACTTCGTGAGTTTATGAAAAAGTTTGCAGAGATTGCAGAGGTAGCAGACGACAACGATCAGAGCATGGATGTTCTTCTTGCCTGTGTTCAGATTGCTATGAAGCAGTATGCACCTGACCTAGCAGTTGACCGTGAGCGTCTTGAGGACTCAATTGACCTACCCTCCGTCTACAAGGTTGTAGAAGCCGCATCAGGCATTAAGTTTGATGATACGGGAAACCTGACGGCGGGGCTACCTGGGACGAACTAGACCTCGCAGAACTAGAAGCACAAGTCTTCCTATCAGGTATATGGAAGAACTTTGAAGAGTTAGAAGATAGCCTATGCATGGCTGAACTTGTCTCTATTCTAGAAGCAATGCGAGAATCTGATTATGCCGATAAAAAATTTGCGGCAGCCATACAAGGCGTTGACCTTGATAAAGAAACAGGTAGAAAAAACAAGCCACAGCAAACACAGCAGAAGAAAGCCTCTACCTTTGAGGATATGCAAGCCCGTGTTGTCTCAGGTGGATTGGCTCAAGACGCTAACGATATCTTATCTTTGCAGGGTCAGTATGGTGCAAGAAAAGGTTTCCAAATGGGCAAAGATATGGGGTATTCTCGTTTCCACGATGACGATGAAAACAAGCCCACAAACCCCTTAGGATAAAGTGTCTTATGGTATAATAAAAGTATTATGAGTGACGTTGATGCCCAAATTAGAGTAAGTATTGACACGCAGCAAGCACAAGCACAATTGACTGCGTTGCAACAACAGATCACTCTTCTACAAAAATCTATGGCTGCTAACGCAGGCCAGAATCTAAACCTTGGTGCAGGTGTCGCAGGCAAGCAGTTGGGAGATCTCAACGGCAAGATTATCAACGTAAAGAGTAGCCTAGCGGGTCTAGACAAGGCACTTGCAGGAACCTCCCGTAGTTTCCAAGATTCTATGAGGACTATGGCTGGTGCTTTCAAAAAGACGGGTCCAGAGATGGATCTTATCAGAGAGCGTGCAAAGGTAATATCCGCAGAGTATAAGAAGATAGGTGACGGAGCCAAGGGCATGTCAAGTGTCCTTGTTAGTGAGGGAACTGTTGCTAACCGTGCTGCCGCCGAGTCTGCTATGCGTATGCAGATGTTCACTCGTGCTCTTGACCAGGCAGGAACAGCCGCCCTAAACTGGGGTAAGAATATGCAATGGGCAGGCCGCCAGTTAATGGTTGGCTTTACTGTTCCTTTGACTATCTTTGCTGCTATTGCAACTAAAGCGTTCAAAGATATTGAGCGTGAGATTGTTAACTTGCAGAGGGTCTATGGTGACTTCACCACTTCATCAGCAGAAACAGATAGGATGACGCAGAGCATTAAAGAACTTTCTGTTGAAATGTCTAACCTAGGTTTCACCGCAAAAGAGACAATTGGTATTGCCGCTGACGCTGCTGCTACAGGTGCGGTAGGACAAGACCTAATTGATATGACCAAGAACGCTACACAGTTGGCGGCACTTGGTATGATTACTCAAGAGCAAGCACTTGACACTATCATCTCTATGGGGTCAGCCTTTGGCGTAGCCGCAGATGAACTAAGTGGAGTAGTTGACTACCTCAACGCTGTTGAGAACCAAACTGTTCTTTCTCTTGGTGATATGACGGAGGCTATCCCACTCGTTGCCCCTGTCGTAAAGGGTCTTGGTGGTGACGTTAAGGAACTAGCAGTTGTTATGACCGCTATGCGTGAGGGTGGTATTGGTGCTAACGAGGCCGCTAACGCTTTGAAGACAGGTCTTGCTCGCTTGATTACCCCAACTAAGCAGGCAAAAGAGACGGCAGCCAAGTTTGGCATTAGCCTAACAAAGATCGTAGCAGAGAACGAGGGCGACTTCCTTGGCATGATTGATGCTATGTCACGGGGACTATCAGACCTATCTGACCTACAGCAACAGCAGGTCTTGTCTGACGTATTCGGTAAGCGACAGTTTGCTAGGTTTGGTGCTTTGTTTGAGAACTTCAACAAAGAAGGCTCACAGGCAGCACGAACTATGGACTTGCTAGGTGCTAGTGCAGAAGACCTTGCTCGCCAGACTGATAAAGAATTGGGAGCCTTGGAAGAATCTGAGAGTATGAAACTTGCTAAGGCTATGGAAGAACTTAAGATGGCTATTGCACCTATCGGTCGCATGGTCATGCAATTCCTTACACCACTTATTGAGTTTGGCTCAAAGATATTTGCAATATTCGATGGTATGGGAGAAGGCTTTAAGAAGGTTGTAGGTGGTATTGCAGTAGCAGTTGGCCTTGTTATTCCTGGCTTGTTGATGGTTGTGGGTCTGTTTGCTAACCTAGCAGGTAACGCCATGAACGCTGGCAAAGCCTTACTTAATATCTTGTTTGGATTCAAGGGGGCAGCAAAGGGAGCAGAATCACTAACACTAGAAGAGTTGGAACAGGCAGCGGCAGCCCAAGCACTAGCAAGTGCTCAAATGCAAGTCACTAACTCACTTGAGATGCAAGAGAGAGCAGTATACGATTTGGTCAATGCATACAATAGGTTGAACGCTGCACAAGCCTCTGGTGGTGGTAATATGAAACCACCTATGCGTTTTGCTACAGGAGGCAAGGTTCCAGGAACAGGAAATACAGACAAGATTCCTGCACTTTTGACTCCTGGCGAATATGTAATTAACAAGAAACAATCTCAGAAGCATAGTGGATTCCTGAAAGCACTAAACAGCGGCAGCGTTAGAGGATTTTCGGAGGGCTGGACTCCTGATGCAAAGGGAGACCTGTCGCACACAGCAGGATCATTGGCAGTCTTTCGTACCGATGATCCTGAGGCCGATGCAAAACTTGACGAAACTCTTAAAAAGAGAAAAGAAATATTGCAGGTTGTGGTGGATACTGCCAATGCAGAAACGGAGGCAGGGGCTGTTGCTGTTAAACAAGCACAGCAAGAACTTGATTACATTAAAAAAATAGAAGGCGAGCGAGACGAGCAAGGTAATTATGTCCTTGATGACGATGGCGTTCCTCGTGACAAAGGCATTTGGGGTCGCATGAAGGATGAGGCAGAAGCGACAGGATATACTGGAAGACTAGAGTTAAACAGCAACAGAGTTGTTCAACTTGATAAAACAACAAACAATGGTTTGCGTGGAAATGGTATTTCAGGACAAGACTTAGCCGCTGACTTACGTCGTCGTGAAGACCCATATGCAAGCATAGCGGCACAAGAAATTACTGGATCTGGCATTGAACTTGAAGAAGAGCAAGCGGAAGTAGTTTTGGCTACACGCAGACTAAGAGACAAGGTGATAGCAATCTCAGACGACCTTCCTGAGGGTACTGTTATTGCAGACGCTCTTGAAGGAGGTGAAGCAAAAGAGGGAACTCGTACTGTAGCAGAAATAGAAAATGAAGCGGCACTTGCAGCAGAGGCAGAATTAGAACAAGAACTTGCACAAATGAAACAGGATAAAGCCGAAGGTGAAGCGATCTCTGATAAAGAAATTGCTGAGAAGGAAAAGCAACTAGAAATACAAAAGAGAATTACAGAAAGACTTCAAACAGCAGAGCAACAAATAGTTGAAGAACGCAGAGGCTTTATAGACGATGGCTCTGAGCCAACAGAAGAGCAAGCAAGATACAGGGAAAGAAGCAGGGCAAGAACTAGCGATCCATCAAAGAATGAATTCCACACGGAAGATCCAACCGCTAAGGGTGGAACTCGGCGGGTGCCAGTTACTAAAAAAGACGCAAGTCGCCAGAAGAGCCTTAGGGTCACTACTGGCATCCCGAAAGAAGACAAAGTACGACAGCACTACGAAGATGATTTTGGTAGAAGGTATACTGATAAGGTACTTTCAGACCTAGATCAGTTGGGGCTTCTGGCTAAACAAAAAGCGGAAGAAATTGGTGGAGACATTGATGAAGGCTTGGCACTTGGAGTTACGGGTAGTAGTCAATCAGAAACAGCACTAACGCAAAAGGGCGAAGAGGCTATTGACAATTTGGGAACTGCTACAGGATCTGAGTCTCCCTCTTGGAAAGCAAAACAGATTGGTAAAGACATTGATGAGGGTCTAGCACAAGGAGTTCGTAATAATGCTAGGGTTCCTGTAGCGGCAGCAGGCGAAGTTGGAGACCAAATGGAACTAGAGTTTGACGAGTCCTTTGACGGAGAACAGCAGGGCCGTGAGCAGATGGATGAGGTTGAGCGTGGATCAAAGAGCAACCCACCTGATATGACAACAACAGGCGATAAGGGCTCAGGTAAAATGCAATTCATGCGTGGCAAGATGGGTATGGCGGGTATGGTTGGTGGTCAAGTCTTGTCTATGGGAAGTATGATGGCAATGCAGGCAGAAGGAGATAAGGTCGCAGGAGTAAGCAAGGAACTTGTAGCATCCTTTGGTGCTGTTGCAGGACAGGTCAACTCCTTTGCAGGTATGCTTCCACCTATGGCTCAAGGCATCGTTGCCGCAGGAACTTTGGTTGCCGCTGGTGTAGGATATGTTGTTGCTAAGTGGCGTGAGGGTGTTGATGAGGCTTCTCGTGAGGCAGCCAGACTAGGTGCTTCTTTGGGTGGTGCCGCAGACGCAGCAAAACGTATGGCAGATATGTTTGGTCGAACTACTTTACTTGAGCGACGTAAGCAGTTGGCAATCTCAGAAGAAGAAAGAGGACGGTACGAAGAGTTTAGTCCTATGTTTGAGTCTGACGAAGGGCAGAAGATTGTTGAAGAACTAAAGGCCGCAACAAGCAAGGATAGGTTTACAGAAATAGAGTCTTATGTAAAGAACGCTGTTGTACAAGGTTTTGTTGAGGGTGCAGACGCAGAACTACTAGCCAGGGCTTTTGCAGAGCAAGTAGGAGACGTTGACCTTGCACGACCTCTAGCAGAGTCAATAAAAGAGTTTAACGAAACATACGAGTCAACAACTGATAAGGCTATTGACTTGGCACAGAGCAGGATGAAGGCTATGGATAACGACCGTACCTTGCAACGTGCAAAGGATACTATGGCAGACGGTGGCAAACTAACCTATGATGATGCTAGTAAGGTCTTGGGTTCATCTATGCAGGGTATTAGAGACTGGACTACCGTTTTGGAAGCGGCACGAGAAGACTACAGGCTAGGAAACATATCCTTTGAGCAACTAATAGAAACTACAAACAAGGTTAGCACAGCACAAGAAAAACTGTCAAACGCTTTGGACTATGCTCTTATGAACAACACCGATAGTGGTGGTGTCCAGCAAGCACTTAAAGACAGGTTGATGGCACAAGGATATAGCGAGGATCAGGCAGGTGGAGTTAGAGACAGACTTGAAAAAGAGATGGGTCTGGTTCAAAGCGACAATTCTAAAGAAGACTATGCCGCCGCAGAAAAACAATTTAGGAAAGAGGCAGCAGAGGCGATCAAGGCCGAGGACTACACCGATGATGCATATGGACAGAACTTACGTCAAGCAACGATTGACGAATACGTTGGCAATAAAATGTCTCAGTTTAGTAGGGACTATGCTTGGGACATGCAAGAAAAGCAAGGAGAGTACGAGAAACAAATTGATGAGGCTGTTGGCATGGTTGCATCTGCAATATCTCAAGGAATGGATCTTGATACCGCAGAAGACTTGGCGGCAGAAATACAAGACGGAACATCCGTAGCGTCAAAGGCATACACAGATGCTATGGAGGCAGGACGAAGTAAGTTTGACGCTATGCAAGGAGCCATCGCCGCTTGGAATATTGAAAGAGACCCAACAAGCCCACTTGCAATACAAGAAGATGGATTCGATCCAAACAAGGATATGCGTCAAAGGTATGTAGACCAAGTTACAAGAGCACAAAACCCAGAAAACCTAGACGGTGCTGTTGCAGGAATGGACATAAACCAAATCGAAAGTCTAGTAACTTCCTTGGAAAAGGTGCAAACGTTTGGTGGAGAAGCCCTGTCACAGGGTACCAAAGACAAACGCAGTTTGGAACTAGAGAATTTGATTGGTGCAAACAAAGATATTCTTGGCCCAGAAATGACCGCTTTGCTTGCACCTTACGTTGCCGACGGTGTTATCAGCGGTATGGAAGAGGGTGGACTAAAGGGGCTAGGACAGTTGTCAGACATACTAGGTGGAGACAAAGAAGCACTAGAAGCATATATTAGAGTTATCCTTGCTGACGATGGTCTTGGAGAAGATGAGATTGAACGTATCGTTGACAACTTGACCTATGCAAAGAGTCGTATCCCCACAGAACTACAGATTGCTATCGGTCTTGATCTCAAAGATCCAAAGGGTAAAGATATGGACCCAGGAGAATGGAAAGCACTTATTGATGAGACAGCACTTATGGCAAATATGGTACAGGGTATTGACACCGAAGAAGAGAAGATGCTTGCTATCCAGTTTGCTTTCCAAGACGGAGTAAAGAGAAAGAACCTAACCCCCGCCACATTCCGTAAAGAATTCCAGAAGGTTATGAACCTGATTGACGATATGGACGGGGCAGACTTTGAGACCAGAAAGAAGATTATGGTCGATATTATCACAGAGATGAATGGTGAGGAAGCAGACCCCAAGCAGGTAGAGGGAGCAATCAACGACCTACAATACAAGTTTGGAAAGGCGGGAGTAAACAATATTCCACCAACCATCTATGCAAAGGTTATTGACATGAAGGTTGACGCTTCTGGTATGTTAGAGCGTGCAAACGAAATGATGAGGTTGGCACGAGCCGCAGGAAGCGATGCAGGCATGGCAGAAGCACAAGAACTGATAGATGCAGCAACCGCATTGAACAACGAAGCCGACGACCTAGGTGCAGAGCACGTTTGGGGAGGCGGCGGCTCCGACAGCGGCGGTGGCGGCGGTGGAGGAGAGGAAGACTTTGACGAGGGCATCAAGGGTAACTACGATCCTAAGAAGCGTTGGGACAAATACCGTAAGCGTGAGGCTAGCAACCAGGCTGGTATTATCGGATACACCGAAGCAATTAATCGTACTACAAACTTGACCGAAGACCAAATTGAGGAACTGAAAGAAAACGACAAGGCATACAAGGCGTGGAAGAAAGCATACAAGGAATTCCTAAAGTCTGGCGACGACAAGGAACTAAAAGCCTTTGAAAAGAAATATATGAAGGGCGAGTACAGCGACCCTGGCGAAACTATTGGTGACCAGAATGCTGCCAATACTCGTAAGATTGTAACAGGAAACAAGAAGGATGAGAAAGCACAGCAGAAGATGAACAAAAAGGGCATTGGTTACTTTGAGCAACAGCAACTTCTAAACGACCCAGAACTTATGGCTCAGTTTATGTCAGACGACGCACAACTTTCTAAAGATGCCGCTAACCAAGCACGAGAGCGTGCTATGGCAGAGACAACTGTTCTTGATATTTATGAACGTCAAATGGAGGTGAGAGCACAAGAACTTGACTACCAACAACAGCAAATGGAACTATCTATTATGCAGGCAGAGTACGACGCAGAAGACAAATTCTTTGCACCTACAGGAACAGACAGGGCAACACTAGACCAACGCAACGCTGAGATAGATGCCCGACAGAATACTATCCAAGCCACACAGATCAAGCCTCTACAGCACCTTATAAAACTTGAGCAAGATAAGATCAAGATCAAGCAACGGGGTATGAAGATATACGAGGACGAGATTAAGAAACTTAATAAGGAAGTAAAGATACGTCAACGTACTCTTGAAGATATGAAGCGTGCTCTTGAACTCCGTCAACGTGAAGGAGAAATGCTTGACCACGACCTACAGTTGATGGGTTACCAAGAAGAAGATATCAACGAGATGTACGAAAAGCGTGTTGATGCTCTTGAGAAGGTTCTGTCTATCAACCAGGCTATTGCCGCACAGCAGAAGTCTCAACTTGACCTTGCTAGTGCTTTGACAAGTGGTGATATTGGTGCCGCTGCTAAGGCAGCACAGCAGATGCAAGAACAACAGGCACAGCAGGCAGCAGACGCATACAAATCACAGATGGAAACAAACAAGGAAAGTGCTATCAACTCCTTGACAGGTGCAGAAAGCGGAATGACTCGTGAGCAAATTGAGATGCGTAAGAGGGCTTTGGAGGAAGACTCATACCAGACCAACCTCAAGGTCCGTGCATTGGACGATGAGATATACGAATTGAACCGCAAGATCCGTGACGAGAACGACTCCATAGATGTTATCAAGGAACAGATTGAGGTTCATAACTCAAAGATCAAAGACTACGAGTGGGATATCTTCCAGATCGAAGTCAACCAATTGCGTACCCTGGAAGACCAGAAGATTAAGAATGACGCTCTATTGGCACAGGCAGACCAGGCAGTTACCTTTGCTGCCGCAGAAGAGAAGATACAACTTAAGAGGTTCCAGCGTGGTCGGGCACTAGAAGAGGCAACGCAAGCACTACAGGTGGCAGGGCTAAAGATTCTAGAAGAGCAGGGCAAACTACACTCTGTCAACTTTGATATGCTCAAGGCAAGTGCTAAGGCAGCCAAGGAATACTGGAACGCTTTGAACAAGGGAACTCTAAATAAGAAGAACCTTGTAAAGCCAGAGATCGTGGGTGCAGACTTTGCAAAGATTGTTTCTCAACAGGATATTGGCAAGGCTCTGTTTGAAGGCATCGATATGTCAGAACTAGACGTAACCAAGATGCTAGGTGAGCCTAAGTACCCAATTGCCTCTGCTACTCAGGCCGTACCTAACGGGGCAGTCAATGGTATAATGGGTAACATAACTAACCACAACAACTACATGAACAATAGTGTGAACGTAAACGCTGCCGCCGCCAACGCACAAGAGGTAGCCGATATTGTTTACCGCAGGCTTGAAATTGAAAGATTGAAGAACACAGGAGGATAAGATGGCTGGACTATACGGACCAGAGGTACTAACGGGTATGGGCAATACCTATATTGACAACCGTAAGCGTTGGAAGCGTCCTCAGGCTATGCTATGGTCTAATAACCCTGGCGAGGTAGTCAAGTCAGGTGCCTATTCTGGCTCAACCTATCCACTAGGAACAGAGGGTGAAGACTTCATCGTAATCTCTGACCACTCACGGTCACCTATCTCTATTGACTTTATGAGAATAGAAAACAGGATGCGTATGATCAACGGCAATATGAGGTCTTACCACGTTGACGACAAGATCTCTGTCAATACATCTTGGAGCCTGTTGCCTTCACGCTCCTACCATAACAAGACAACTTACGCTATGGATGGCAGCCGCACTCCCGCTGGGGGGTGTGAATACACGGCTGACGGTGGTGCTGGCGGTGTAGATATGATGAATTGGTATCGTAACACAACTGGCCCTATGTGGGTGTTCCTATCCTATGACAACTTTGATAACTATGTAGATGAGAACGGCACACCTAGCGGAAACGAAATGGAAATGTTAAACTACTTCCCAGAGCGTTATCAGATGTTCTTCTCTTCCTTTAACTATTCTATTGAGAAGCGTGGCATTTACGATATGTGGAACGTGTCTGTTGGTTTGGAAGAAGCCTGATGTACGGAACCGAAGAGTTTCAAAACTTTATGAAAAAGTCTCACACTATTGAGACCTCTACTCGTATTATTGCAGAGTGGAATATGAATATTCCTGGCAACATACACTCAGTAGGCAACCACGAGGTTCGTGGCGGCAACTTATCAGAGGCAGCATTCAACGCTACAGATAGCAATACGGTTATCACCACTCAGTATTATCAGAACGAGGCAGACACACCTACCCAATTTACAGACAGTCGTGAGCGTATGCGTCTTCTCTACTCACTCGATGAGTGTGTTACACCTGATCGTCCTCGTAGTGGTATCAACAAACCACTCTACCTTGGCTACACCGCTTCTGACACAGCATCAGCACAATACATAAATAACTATGGTAGTGCAGTAGCAGAGCGTCCTCGCTACTACATGGGTTCACGCTTTGACTCTTTCAAGTATTGGACTTCTTACCGTGTCGATGTGACAGGAGAAGAGCGAGGTATCTCCCGTGAAGACTTTACTATTGACGACGTAGCCCCATATGTTAGATACAAGAATTCCGTCCCCTGTAACCGTATCGTAATAAAGATGCAGACAAACGTAGGAGAGACAGACCAGGGACCATTCCGTATGGGTGACGACGAAATTGACGACCCCCTGTATGGTGATGAGAACGCAACTGTACCCTCAAATTGGAAGGTACAGATACTACAAAACGGAACGTGGAGCACTATCAAAGAACTAACAAACGCACACATTCCTAGTGACGGATATGTAGAACTAGGATATGGGTACAGTCTGGGTGACGATGTTTATATCAAGGGTGCTCTACCCACCACTCAAGCCTTGCCCAACACAGCCAAAGAAGGAGACACCTACTGGATTGAGAGCACCTCCTCATACTATAAGTACAACAGGCCATCTTGGGTTGAGGTCGTCGCAGACCAAACCTGGGACGTTATTGATCCAGAACTACGAGACTCAACACCTGTTGTGCAGAACCTTGTCAAGACAGATGTGACGTTAGACGAGGTACAGTATATTGACGGTATCCGTATTGTAGTAACAACTATGAACAAGGCAAACCAAACCTTTGACCTTATCGAAATGTCACCACGACTTGTAGCAGACATAACAGATAGGATTATAACTTTCAACGTATCTAAGATACTTGGAGACTTGGGCAACTCAGCACTACCCGTAGGAAAACTACTTGCCTCTACAGGCAGTATGGCTCTCAACAACAACGACGCTGCATTCTCATATCAGAACACAGACAGCCTACTGTGTATCACTAACGCAGGTGAGATCGTAGACACCGTGCTACACACAAAGATGAAGGTAACCTTCTACGATGTTGTCAAGAACGTTATCCTGTCACAAGAGGACAGCCTGGGTCAGATAGTAACAGAGGAGCAAAACATACATATTCCTATCAAGACGCTATATTCTGAGGGTACTCCACAGTCTGACGCACAGTTTGATACTATTGACGTTACACTACGAGACAAGTATACTTACCTTGAGTCAGATCAAGCACCAGAGTTGTTTCTCCAAGATATTTCTCTATCCTTTGCTATCGTAATGCTACTTGACCATATTGGTTTTACAAACTACAAGTTCTATCGTATGCCTGGGGAGCAAGACGATATTATTCCTTTCTTCTTTGTTGCCCCCAAGAAGAACGTGGCACAGGTGCTACAGGAGTTGGCTACAGCAACGCAGAGTGCTATGTGGTTTGACGAAAAGAATAACCTATGTATTGGTACTCGTGAGTGGTTGTTCTCCAAAAACAGGGATGCGGCAGGTGTGTTGAGGGCAGACAACGCAGAAGATGGTTTGGCAAACGTTATTACCGTTGCGTCCAACGAGAAGAAGGTAGTCAATAACGGAAGCATCCAGTTTACTGAGCGTTATATCCAACGAGAGCAATCAGCACTAAAGCAGGCATACAACACGGCACGGTGGAAGAATTGGTCCTACAAGCCTGTATTGCTATGGGAGATTGCCCCTGACGAGTTGCTACGCACATACAACACAGTCTCTAAGAATGGGTCTGTTTACAGCCTTGCGGCTGTCCCACTTTCAGAAAACTTAACGGCAGACGTTCCTGCAATCGTAGGTGGAGAAATAGTAAATAACGTAATGGAGTTTGGTGAGGGTATTACTTGGTTGGGACGAGCAAACGGATACCTCTACGCCAACGGAGAGGTTATTAGGTTTGACGCTATTGAGTTTGCTATCTCAGGTATTGGTGTACGCTGGATCACAGACAACGATGACTACCAAACATATATGGCAGACCTACCTTTTGGTGGCAAGATATACGCAACAGGCCGTGTGCGTATCTGGGCAGAGCCAACCTACGATGAGGACGGAGACTATGTAAGTGTATCAGCCCACGGTCGGGGGCAGTTCGGAACACAAATAGTAGAGCACACAGCCACACTAAAGCCAGAGTGGACAAACAACGCAAACACCTATGGGCTACAGATGGACAGTTCCTACCTCTACTCTCCTGACCATATTCGTAAATATCCTATTGACATGGAAAACGCTGTAACAGCAATGGACATAGAGGTCCACTCAAACGCACGCACTTCTGATAGGACAAGCGTAATCAAAAACTTCTTGGCAGACACCTATCAGGTAGAGGCAGAGAATCAACGCTTCAACACAACCAACAGGGGCACAGTCCAGGCTTCCGCATACGTCTTCACAGGGCCAAACTCCTTCTTAGACCGTGGCACAGAGCAAGCAAAGGTAGCAGACAACTTAACATATACTATGAAAGACTTTGCGGCAGAAGCCCCCTATCACCACTTCGGTACCCGTATGCGTATCATTGGTGAGATCTTGGCTAACTCTAACACCAAGCAAACAGCGATAGGGCAAAGTGAGTATGTAACGCTACAGCCAGACGATCCATCAGAACAAGTAAACATCGTAGGTGGCGGGGGCGGTATTGCTGTTCAAGTAAATCCAGAAGATAGTTCTGGATACTTCCTTGAGTTGGTTGCACTATCTGAGGACACCAATCCTAATAACCCTGCAAATCCAACCTACAACGCTACAGTAACTATGACTGCTGACCGTGGCACAACTAAGGTAGTTATCTCTACTGGCGTAGAGCACAACATTGACCAGGGAGACAAGTTTGTTGTTACCTACTCTGGTGCTGACGGAAACCTAAACAACCTCAAGGGTGAGTGGAAAGCAGAGGGTGTAGATAGAAAAGCAGGCAAGATCAATATCCGTATCGACGGTGAGAACAACTACAACGCCGCAGAGACAGTAAAGGTACAGAAGATTGGCTCAAGTGCTACAACCCTATCTAATATCTTCTTCTACAAAATGCAGGAGAAGGACGGGGTTATGATCCCCTACGTTCTGTGGGAGGGTATGGCAGAGATCTTGGTAAACGACGGTAAGTTTACAGAGGTACAGCGAGTAGTAACAAGTGACAAAGAAACTGTATATGACCTTGGAGTTGAATTTAAAGATAGGTCAGGCTCACGAACCTTCTACTTATACATAAACGGCAAACAGATTGCTACCGTCACAGATGACGATCCTATTTCACAACCTCGTAACAGCGTTGCTATGTTTGTCAGGGGCAAGTCAAAGTGTATGTTTAGTAATATCTATGCTTTGACTGAGCGTATCTCTGAAAACCCATCTGCCAACGCAGTAAGCAATATATCAGAAGTGTTTGGCACAGGTAGCATCAACCAAACAGAGGCACTACGCAAATACGGTGTGTCTGGCTTTATCCGTGACTCCTACCTATCAGGTATCAAGACAGAGGGAGCCCCAGACTACCAGATGTACTTTGATGAGTTTGGAACTATTATGCGTGAGTGTGCATATATCCAGGCTAAGTATGATCAAGCATACCCAGCACTTGCCGCTGTCCTTGCTCCCACTATTAACAACACCAAGGGCTACAGCGTGTCTGGATTTATGGCAGGTGCCTACGGTGCAGAGTTCTTAATCTTCAATAACACAGACGCAGCACTACAACTTGACGCAGAGAGTGGTAACTTTGTCAGGATTATCGGGGTATCGTTCACACAGGACACAAGCAAGACCCTAAGTGTAGACGACTACTATGGCAAGGTAGGCGATCTATCTAAACTACAGAACCCAGACGGAGACAAGTCACCACAGGAGTATCGTGAGATGTATAATCAGATTATAACTTCTCGTAGCAAGTATGGCCTAAAAGACTTTGAAAATCTAACAAGTGACTACATCCAGGACACAGCACAAGCGGAGAATATGATAGGATGGATTATGAGCAAAACTATGGAGCCAAGGCAATGTATCGGTATCAACGCCTTTGGTCTACAGCACACAGAACTGGGAGATATATTCACCCTTGACTACAAGGTGCTAAACGATGTGGATGCTATTGCCGACTCTGAAAAGAAGTTTGTAACTTATCAAGTTGACTATGGAAAGAACGAGGGTGGCATGAATATGTCCGTCTTCTTGGTGGAGGTGTGAGATGGCTTTTAATAGTTATGCAGACGTTGAAGCAGCGTTGAATGCAGAAGCAGCCAACTGGAATAACACACAGGGCCACCAGAACGCAGCAGTAAGAGCACACGCATTAGCAGCCCGTGATTGGTGGCACAACTACCAAGCACCATCTCCCGCACCTCCCCCTGCCCCCCCTCCCCCTCCTCCCCCACCACCTGTGGGACAGGACGCTATAAACGCTAACGTCAAGATTGGTGACTTCAACGTAGTTACCTGGAGAAAGGATAATATTGCTATAGAGCAGTTGGAGAAGATGTACTTCCAGAGTATCGGCGGTACAGAGATTCTATCTGTAGCAAGGCACGACAATATCAACGGAGAGGAAACAGCCTATCACGAAGTAGCAAACGTAGAGGAAATCCAGCGGCAGTTCAATAGCCAGAACCTTATGCTTAACAACGATATCCGTAGTATATTTAACAAGTTTGCCATCGATATGTCTAAGCGTATCCCAGACCTACAGGCTTCCGTATCCTCTGATACCGATGCCTTTGTGGTATACTTAGATACAGTCAACGAGGATGAATATGTCCAACTTGAGGTAGCAAATCAGCATACACTAATACAATTGGAGGTTTACCCATGATAACCGATGTGGGCCTAGATATTATCGGCAAGTACCTACTAGGACAGGTGCCCTCCTATGCTGCCTACATCTCCTTTGGTTGTGGGGCAGAGCCAACAGTAGACGCAGTAGACGGAACAGAAACAGAAATGAAGTTTGAGATGTTCCGCATTCCTATCTCTGCCCGTTCCCTATTGGGTGACCAAATCTCCTTTGCCGCTGAGATTCCCTTTGATCCTCGCTATCGCATTACAGAGGTAGGTGTGTGGTCAGATGGCTCAAATGCCCTCTCACAGAGCGATAGCCGCCTTATCTTCTCCTTTGTGGATAGTGAGAACTGGAAGATTTACGACGCTGATCCCAACGTTCCTA
>WLWE01001097.1_pt1 | contig 21338 bp, 18 predicted proteins | sample 6718301 | NCBI WGS metagenome assembly WLWE01 (sample SAMN12718691, study PRJNA515312) | sponge metagenome | isolation source: marine sponge | host: Mycale hentscheli | place: New Zealand: South Island, Marlborough, Capsize Point | collected 2003-05-01 | reverse complement strand
AACAAAACAGGCTACAAGTAGTTCTGATAAAAGTACATTGCCTGATGCTGATGAGGACCCTAACTCGACGGTAGTTGACAACAAACCCGCTCGGAGGTTCATTACGGTCGAGGAATCTGAGCAAGCGGCCCATCAGAAAAATGCACAGCATCGTTGGCAGCGGATTCGTATTGATACGCTAGTAACGACTGCAACTGTAGTACTTGGTATTGGAATCGCATATTGGATTATTCAGCCGCAGAATGCGGATCAGTTGTTTCAAACAATAACTATAGAAATGCAAGAGGCAGAGCCTGACCTGCGTCGCATCCGAACGGAGCTCGACCAATTTCTGACACGGTATCCCGCTGATGAACGAACAGCCGTCGTCGCGTCGCTTCAACAGCAGCTCCGTGTCAATATTCTTGAGTCCAGAATGCGTCGAAGGGTACTTGGTTCGCGTGACGTCCCCGCAATAGAGCGGGATTACAGGGCTGCTCTCGCCCGCGAACCAGAGAGCCCATCAGCCGCTCTGTCGGCAATGCAGGCAGTCCAAATGGTCCATGTGGAACAGCCAGACATTCCAGCTGACAACCTTTCTATTGAAGAACAACAAACGTGGTTCAGCCTCATTGAACGGCAAATTTCACGACTCAAACAGAGTGCTCAAAAAGAACAGGTGGAGGATCTCGAGAGGGCCAGGAAGGTTCTGGCTGAGGCATCGCAGACATATGTCGAAGCAGTTGATTCTTTAGACAAGGAGGCTGCACAGCGAGGAATCTCTAAAAGCAGGCTTCTCCTGCAGAGCATCATTGAAACATATGCTGATCGTCCTCATACCACCGACATTGTCAATGCTGCGAAGGATCTTCTAAAGACCGTGGATACTTCCAAAACAGAATATTTAAATACACAAGGACAGCAAGAATGACCGATTCTCGTGGGCTCAGTCACAAGGCCTTCAAACACGCTCAACAACTTATTCCAGGTGGAGTAAATTCTCCTGCGCGAGCATTCGGGGCTGTGGGTGGAGAACCAATTTTTTTTAAGGAAGGGCAGGGGGCTCATTTAACGGATATAGATGGTCACACATACCTTGATTACATTGGTTCATGGGGCCCAATGATTCTTGGTCATCGCCATCCACGGGTCGTTGCGGCAATTGAAAAGGCGCTCTCTCGTGGCACGAGTTACGGCGCTCCAACCGAGGCCGAGAGCGGCCTTGCGGAGCAGATAATCGAGGCGGTTCCTAGTATTGAAAAAGTCAGAATGGTGAGTTCGGGCACCGAAGCAGCCATGAGCGCCGTGCGCCTTGCTCGGGGTGCGACGGGCCGTGAGGTCATTATAAAATTTGCTGGCAACTACCATGGGCATGCGGATAGTCTGCTGGTAGCTGCAGGATCAGCAGCGGCCACACTCGGGGTTCCAGATTCTCCGGGTGTAACAGCGGGGACAGCAAAAGATACACTTGTTCTAGAGTACAACGACACCGCAGGCCTTGTTGAAGTTTTTGAAAAGCGAGGCGATACGCTAGCAGCCCTGCTCATGGAACCGGTGGTTGGCAATATGGGACTTGTTGAGCCTTCGCGTGAATTTCTTCAAACCGCCCGAGCACTTACTGAGAAACACGGAACAATTCTGGTTTTTGATGAGGTGATGACCGGTTTTCGCCTCGCTTTTGGCGGGGCTCAGGAATTGTTCGGGGTGACTCCTGATATCACCACACTTGGAAAGATTGTTGGTGGGGGCCTCCCACTTGGTGCGTATGGTGGACGGGCCGATATTATGGATCAGATTTTACCGGCCGGTAAAGTTTTTCAGGCAGGCACGCTTTCGGGAAACCCTCTGGCTGTGGCAGCTGGAGCAGCAACGCTTGCGGAACTGAAAGACAATCCGCCATATAAGTCACTTGATCATCATGGAAAAATTCTCGAGTCGGGTTTTATGAACGCTGCAGCCAAGGCTGCCATTCCGTGCCAGGTGGCACGTGTGGGGAGCATGATGACAATGTTTTTCCAGTCCGATAGCTTTCCCGACGGCACCCGTCAGGTTACCGGATGGAAAACAGCCTGCAAAAGTAATACCGAGCAGTACGCAAAGTTTTTCTGGGGCATGATTGAACGAGGTATTTACCTGCCGTGCAGCCAATTCGAAGCTCTCTTTTTCTCAACAAGCCATACTGAACGAGAGATACACCAGACTGTGCAAGCAGCAGAAGAAGTCCTCCTACATCTGGCGTCAGAAAACGGACATACCGGAAACGCCTAGAGTGAAAATTCGACCACAATTGGCAGATGATCACTTGCAACTCGCGCGAGGCTCGTACGCACAACGCGAACTCGTTCGGTTTTCAGGCTACCTCGAATAAAGACTTTATCAAGGCTCCCAACAGGCAGCCAAGAAGGAAAGCTTCGAAACTCCGCTGGCGGTGAGGTGACCTGCTGGAACCCATGGCTGGCGAGGGATTTTTCAGCAAGCGTGTCCCTCCAGTCATTAAAATCACCCGCGATCAATGTCGGAATAGCAGCGGATGATTGAAAGAGTTTGTGAGCAAGAAGAAACTCGACCTGCCAGTGCCGTTCTCTTTCGTCTAGCCCAAGATGTGTATTGACGAGATGAATGACACCCTCGGGAGTCTCCACGTGGACAAGTTGTGCACCGCGTGCTTTCCTTATGCCTCGTTTCAGAGATATGCGATGTGTGCTACCGACTGCCCACCTTGAAAGGATAAGGTTTCCATATGTCCCATTGGCCACCGATACATTTGCCTGAAAAATTGACTGTAAATCGAGTGATTGCCCAAGGAGTCTCGGTTGATCATCGAACTGGCTTCGTCCAACCAAACGATCAACTTCCTGAAGACACACAAGATCTGGGCGCTCATGATCAATACAATCAATGATCCGCTGCAGCGCGTATCGTCTATCCCTCCCACCGATGCCTTTATGAATATTCCAAGACAAGAGCCTCATGGGCAATCAGCGTCCCCTCTTGCATTTGTAGGTCAGGAGTTTTTTTCTATTCGCCATCTGTATTTTCAGCGTCAAGTTCCGTTATGACTACACCCTTAGCCACTGCCTGAGCAGGAAACAAAGGTTTCATTGATACTCGTATGGCATTCACGTTAATACGGCCTTGCTTTTTAAAAAGTAGTTTGAAAACAAATCTGGTTTGAAGGAAAAGAGTGAATAAGTAATGGTATCGAATGATATGTAGGGTGGTCTGTTCAATATCCCTGTTCGACAAAATTCATTGAGGTGCAATGAATAGAGATGAGATTTCTTAGTTTCTGCTTACAAGTGTTCTATCAGGTAAAAAAATGAGTAAACAACTTGTTTATGCAACAGGTATCTGTATTTGTATTTATTCTGTGCCGTGCCTCGGATATGACCTGGTCGGTGCGCTCTTTGAGTTGGAGAAATCCCACTTCGTAGACATCGAATCTTCGCACGAGGGAAGAGCCATTCCGCTATTAATCTCTTTACCGGAAAAAAATGGGCTCTTCCAGTGATACTCTTTAGCCACGGCCTCGGTGGTTCACGTACCGGCTCCGAGTACATCCGAGCATACTGGACAGCAAGGGGATATGCGACAATTTTTCTCCAGCATCAAGGGAGTGACGAATCGCTTCTCGACGGCTTGTCCCCAAGTCAAGTATTGCGCACCCTTCGTAGTGCTGCCACCCGTAAGAATCTGAATTTACGGTTGATAATGTTACGGATGTTTTGGGTGCCATAGCAACTTGGAACAGCGATAAAAAAAGCCCTTTCTATTGCCGAATGAATACCAATAAGGTCGGACTGGCAGGACATTCGATGGGAGCGCGAACTGCGCAGATCATAATTGGGGAGCAGGGTTGGTTGGGAACGACAAAGCGGGATATGCGAATACGAGCAGCTGTAGTTATGAGTCCAAGCAGTCCGTCCCTTCAGTCCGCTGATTCGGCATTTGGTTCGGTTGCTACCCCATGTCTTCTACTAACGGGGACACGCGATAGCGTTGCTCTTCTCAGTAATCAATTGGTTGACTCAAGACGTGCCGTCTTTCCGGCCCTTCCGAGTGGCAATGCGTATGAACTCGTGCTGCATGATGCAACGCACTCGGCTTTCACGGAGAGATCACGAAAGAATGAACCTCCTCATAACCTAAAACATCATCGTGCTTTCGAAGCGATTACAACCGCTTTTTGGGACGCATATCTGCAGAGTAATAAAGAGGCAAAAATGGCTCAGAGAGGGCGGAGCAAAAAATGCGATCGAACCACAGGACACCTGGCAGACAAAATGAACTCAGAACTGATATCCACCGACAACATGAAAAGATCTCTAGGCGATGCCTTCAGCCCGCATAGCTTCCCAATCTTCTTCCGACGGCTTGGCGATCGTACCACAGATATAATCACCTATGGGAAATGCCACATTAAAGTTCTTATCGGGATACTTATGGTGAAGGAAGTGGTGACGGGCACAGAACTTATATAACGACCAATTGGCAAAGAATCTGTTCGCGGGTTGGTGCATCTCGAGGTGGATCTGATTCCAAATAGTATGGTGAATACCAACGACGAGCATGAACATGCCAGCGCCTACTGGAGAAAAAAAGAACAGTATGATCGCGATGGGCAAGCCTTCTACAAGGCCCTCCCAAAAATTTAAGCGGATACCTCGATCTTCTCCCTTTGGCATAGGATCGTCATGGAACACCTTGCGGTACTGGGTATGGTGCTCAACGGCATGGCTCGTAAAAATCTTTTGCCGTAGCCTCAGATTTTTGAGGAACGATGTCCTCGGCTGTTTGTGCATAAGCCTGCAATGAATCTGATGTTCAATAAGGGACATCAGAACAACCATCGACGCAAACCAGCCAGCCAAAGACAACACTTGTAGCAACATTATTACAGCTCTATGGGTTGGTAAAAAACAGTCGTAGCGGCGAATGTTCTGTTCGCATACACCACGTGCGGGTTGTACCAACAGCATCAGACTGCCGTTAGATCAGTTTCATCGTCTATTTTTGGACTTTAACGTGAAATTTTCTTTTTTTGGGTGGGCGTTTCCCCGCAGCACGTTGGATCTCTGGACGTCGTTTTTTTCGCGAATCTCGCTTCGAATTTGGTCGTTCACGCCGTTTTCGCCGTTTGTGCTTGCGATCATCCGGTTCCTCGTCCAAGAAAGTGTCCGTGGTATCCTGTTTCGGTAACATTCGATGGAAAACTGCGGCTGCAACATCTTCAGCCTGGAATCCTTCGTCGAAAAGCCGTTGGAGCAGTTTTTTTTCCACGCTAAAGTGAGACTTCTTGAGGTCAACACGAAATGATTCGAGCAGCTTCTCGCCTTGGAGACTGCGAATTGCGGATTGGGAAGGCAGAGCCTCGATGGAAAGTTTTGAACCTGTGAATCGCTCAATTGCCGATACCGACCGCATACCAGAACCGGTCACAAGACTAATTGCGAGACCTTTTTTCCCCGCACGGCCAGTTCGCCCGATTCGGTGCACATAGTCCTCGGGATCTTTCGGCAGGTCATAGTTGACAACTACACCGAGTTCATTCACGTCGATCCCACGTGCTGCTACGTCAGTCGCCACAAGATAATGGAAACGAGATTTTCTGAAGTTGGCCATCACGCGTTCTCGTTGAGCTTGCGCCATGCCACCATGCAATCGATCAACAACACAATTATTAATCGCCAAGTCTTCGGCTAGTTTTTCGACCATCTGCTGGGTATTACAAAAGATGACACCGCTTTGCGCGTCGTAGTACCGAAGGATACGGAGCAAAGCATCAAACTTCATCTGATGCCTGACCTTGAAACCCTTTTCGGTAACAAGTGGTGCTTCTTGGCCAGAATCTTGTTCAACGGTTATGTACCTTGGCTGGGTTGAAAACTCTTCCACCAGGGTTTTAATTGAATGGCTTATCGTGGCAGAGAAAAATATTGTCTGCCGTTCCGTGGAGGCCCTTCGCAGGATTTTTTCAACATCATCGCGGAAGCCCATATCCAGCATTCGGTCTGCTTCATCAAGCACGAGTGTCTCAATCGTCGAGAGATCAATGGTTGACTGTTCAATATGGTCAAGTAGACGTCCGGGAGTCGCAATAATAATCTGCGCTCCGCCTCGAATATCACGAAGCTGATCCCGAAAGGACACGCCACCAAAAATAACGGCCGTCTTCAGCTTTTTCTTATATTTGCCAAATTTCTGAACTTCGTTCCCTACCTGTTTCGCAAGTTCCCGAGTTGGAGTCAGAATGAGAGCCTGAGGTTTTCTTTGTTTTGTGCTGATTTTTTCCAGAATCGGAATACAAAACGCAGCTGTTTTACCGGAACCTGTTTGAGATTGTCCAACAACGTCAATCCCTTCCTGGATGACGGGTATGGCAGCATCTTGAATAGGGGAAGGGGACTCAAAACCGAGATGCTGTACGGAGGCAAGCATTTCTGGTGACAAATTGAGTTTTTGGAATCCCACGGCGTTGGAGTCAACGGAGGGAGCGTCTGAGTCGGCCTGAATTGTTTCGGTCATGTACGTACTTTCGTTATGTGAATAACCCAGAGACGCTTTCGGGGCCATAACGAAAGGGGTAGACAAACCCGCCGGAGAATGAAGGCGGGCGGTGCAGTTCCATCGAGGGAGCTACAAATTAGAGGACTTCATCTCAAACCATCAGATTCTACAGTACATCAACTCAACGGAGAACACAAACGACTCGGTGTTTTGTTTGGAAATAAATTATGCCCTGAGCAATCACTCTCGGCACAACCGGAAGACTTGCCCGTGTGAGTTGTTGAAACAACAGTCTGCATAAGCGTGCAGCGGCCGTAGGAAGGCTGTTTCCTATATAAATGCATACTCGCAACCGGGGAGAATGTAAGAATTGCCGGTTTGGGGTATTCTCTCTTCTGGCGATGCGATCGTGCACCGAAGGACCGATACTCCTGGAAATGAACGAGATGGGGCCAATACTGTGGCTTCGTATCGGAGGTCAAAACGCTCCTTTAAGGCCTACGCCGCAATGTTATATTCCTCGAATAATTACATTTCCGTCGTTACAAGGGAACTCTCATGACAACAAGCCGGCGAACATTCCTCAATAGCCTCACTGCCGTTTCCGCTGCTGCATGCACGCAACGTGTCGTAATGAGTGCGGACCCTCTTGACGATGACCGAACACATGCACCGATTTCAGGTACAGACCCACTGGCTCATAAAAGTACTCTTCTTTTTTCATGTAAGTATGGAATGATCAAAGATCAGGGTCTTGAAAAGCGTCTCGAAATGTCACGTGCAGCAGGCTTTGATGGTGTTGATTTTGATGATGCCGCAAGCGTCACTCCAGATGAGCTACGACGAGCGGTTGAATCAACGGGCGTTTTTGTGCACAACGTGATTAATCACGCTCACTGGAAACAGCGTCTTACTAGCCCAGATAGAAAAGAGCGTGAGAATGCCGTCTTAAATTTAAAACACTGCATGGAAGTATCGCACGCAGCTGGCGGAAGTGCCGTCCTGATTGTCTTGGGACGCGCAACCGATGGACCTGACGCTGAAAAACGTGCTCGAGAAGAAATTCAGCAACTTCTTCCTGTGGCAGCAAAACTAGGGCAACGAATATTAATCGAGAACGTTTGGAATGAAATGTTCTATGACGCAAACGGACCTCGCAATCAGTCGGCCCAACCATTTGCAGACTATATAGATAGTTTTCAGAGCCCGTGGGTTGGCGCCTATTTCGATCTTGGAAATCATGCGCGTTACGGCGATGTTGCCACGTGGGTTCGCCAGCTAGGGCCGCGGATTGTCAAACTCGATATAAAAGGGTATTCGAATGAAAAAGCCGACCTGAATGGCGTGCGAAAAGGATTTGTCGATATCACTGATGGTGATATTGATTGGGAGTCTGTCCGCGATGCGTTGCGCGAGATCCAGTTTACGGGTTGGGTGGCTGCGGAAGTAGGCGGGGGTGATCTTTCTCGTCTTCAAATTGTCCTCAAACAAATGAAACAGTCGCTCGTCGGGTAGGGCGGTCGCAAACTTCAAAAGAAAGAATCTTTCATGAATAAAAATGACCTTCAAAAACACAATCGACGTAGTTTTATGTCAACAACAGCCGCTGCCTCACTTGCCGCCTCGACAATGGTTCACTCTGCGACCGCCGCCAAAGCCGACCCGCGTCCACTTCGCCTTGCCGTGATTGGCTGCGGAGGCCGCGGTTCGGGTGCAATCAATGATTCTCTCACAATAAATAGTGGTGTGACCCTTGTCGCGGCAGCGGATCTCCGTTTGGAGAATTGTGAAAGACTGTTCAAGTCAATGTCTAAAGAACACCCCAACAAGGTGGACACACAAAGCACAAAACTTTATTCGGGTCTTGATGGATATAAACAGATACTCAATGATCCCGACGTTGATGTTGTTCTCCTGACGACGTCCCCAGGATTTCGGCCACGTATGGTGCAGGAGGCAGTTTCTGCAGGGAAGCACGTCTTCGCTGAAAAGCCGGTATGTGTTGACGCGGTTGGATACCATCTATGCAAAGACACACACGGATTAGCTGAAAAAAACAAAACCGCGATCGTCACGGGTACGCAGTATCGTCGCCAGGTAAATTACATCGCAGCAGTTGAACAGATTCGAAAGGGTGCGATTGGTGACATTATTAATATCACAGCCCGGTATTGTACCGGCGGCATCTGGTACCGGCCACGAAAAGAGGGCATGAGTGACGCCGAATACCAACTCACCAATTGGATGCATTTTATCTGGCTCAGTGGAGATCAGATCTGTGAACAGGCAGTTCATAATATTGATACCTTTAATTGGGTAATGGGGACCAACCCTCTATCTGCCTATGCATCAGGTGGGCGATTTACTCGACCCACAGATAGCGAAATGTGGGACAGTATGTCTGTTGCCTACGAATACCCGAATGGCAGGACAGTCTCCTTTATGTGTCGCCAGATCCCGGGTTCACAAGGCCTTAATGATAATGTCATTTATGGCACACGGGGCAGCTGTCAAATTGGTGCGGCGAACTCAGGCTCTCGTATTTACGATAGCAAGGGTACGAAAATATGGGAGAAGGATGGGAAAATAAAAGACGCCTACCGCGAAGAACATCGGGCTCTTATTGAATCGATACGAAATGAAACACCTATCATCGAACTTATGCAGACGGCTGATAGCTCGATGGTCGGTGTCCTCGGACGAGTTGCTGCGTATACCGGTAAAAAAGTAACGTGGGACTTCATGACAACAAAAAGCACACTCGACCTGTTTCCCAAGGCACTGACTTGGAGTGGCGATATGCCGTCGAAAGGCTATGCCATCCCCGGAAAAACAAAACTTGTCTAGGGCGTTAAAGCGGTGACGCGATTGTGGTGGAACTCTTTTGGATTGCGGTATTTGCGAACATAGGCGCGGCAACCTGAGCCTCTGATAGCAAAATATAGTCGCTTGAAATCTGATGAATTCTGTTTGCCAGGTCATAATCAAAACATCGCATCACAAGCCGCAAACGCCTTGCTCTTTTTCCTTCAACGGTTGACTGAGCGGTGAGACCAATCTCAAGATTCAGCGCGTCATTCGAAGTGCAGGCAATGATCGCACGAGCTTTCCCAATACCGGCTCGCCTCAGAATGGTTGATTTCGTGGCATTTCCAACGATGAGTGGGCACTGAATATTGAGTTCGCGGTGATCGTCGTCGGTCGCCGCGGGGTCCACTGCCACCACCGGCACACCTTGCTCGACAAGGTCACGTGTAATAGCTACGCCTATTTGCCCCAGCCCGCACACGACGACATGGTCCTTCTTTCGCGATGCTAGAAATTCATTCTGTAGTTCCATAGCTCTGCCAGAGACAATGAAGAGCGTTAGCAAAGAGGCGATGATGCCGATGAGCATGATGCCAGCGAACATGAGACCAATGCCAAACAGTTTGAGCCACGCTGGCGCGTGTTCGAGATTAAAATCACCAAACCCAACTGTCGTCACAACCGAGGTAGTGAAGTAGGCCGAGTCAATCCACGAAAGGTTGAGCGTGGAATGGAAAATGATAACTGCGAAAGTATAAATCAACAAAAGAATACATGGTATTGCCAGGACCTCATATCGCATGCGAGAGCGCGGCAACCGAGTGGGCTGACTGGCTACTGTAACTTCCGCAATCGTCGGCTTCATGGCAGCATAAACAAATTCACCAGCAGCAAGCACAGCTGGTGACAAAACTGCCGCAATGCCAAAATCTTTTTCCAAGCGTTGTGCCAGTTTTTGTTCAGAGTGACGCATCACCACAATAAGTTTTGGTTGCCCGCCTCGCACCTCAAGTGCGACCTCAAGGTTAGTGACATCTTGACTTGTTGTCAGAATTATCGCCGCCGCTGAGGAAATCTCTGCCTTTGCCCGCACTGATGCAAAACGAAAATCCCCTAGAATAACACGAGCACCAGAGGCTTCAGCTCGATCACGCCGGTCCTGGGGACATGTGTCTGAAGTAATAACAACAACAGACTTCCCTGCTTCTGTAAGGAGTTGCGTAATACAAAGACCAAATCGGCCAAGTCCACATACAATGAAATGATTCTGTTGCATCGTTACCAGTACAGAGTTTGTCTTGAACGTGTGTCTTGGGCAGCCGAATAGAAGATCACGATGCCTGCTTACATCAGCTTTGGTACAGCAAAGCTTGTTCGGTACGACCGTCTATAAAACTGATTGGCCTGTTCAGCATCAACACCGACAAACTGCCCGGTTTCTGAGTCTACCTCAAGCACTGCACTTGCTTGTATTTCTTTCGATTGCAGACCGATACCATATGGGGAGAGAATCTCGCCCAAGCGATCGGCCTGTTTCTTCATCGATGGTAGACCTTTTTTCACACGATCTACGTCATATTCTTTACTTGCACGAAATACGCTGTTCGCAAGGTTGCACCAGGCCGTTGAATCGTTTCCTACTACGATATCCGCATTCAGGATATTTTGGTCACGCTTTCTTACTGCATCGATAAAGTTTTGTTGATGCGACCCATTGCCGCTATCTCCCTTGAATGAACGAAGCTCTTTGCCGTCCTGGTCAAACGCAACACCACTACCTCGCCGACCCTCGTAGTGTCCTCCGGAACACTGAACGATGTATCCACTCCCGGGGCCTAAGTGCTTGGGGCTTTTCTTGCCACCCGGCTCCGCAGCTATATTGGCAAGCTGTATTTGAACTGGCACAGAACCTGTATCCATAGCAACCATTTGCACATTTGGAGTGGCACCAGCATCCTCCCAAACCACACGCCCACCTATACTTTGGATTCGTTTGGGAACTTTCACAGTGTCACGAAACACAACATTTCGAACATCATCAAGGATGTGTATTCCCCAATTTCCCATCTCACCGGACCCTGTATTCCAGTCCCAATGCCAATCGTACTGAAGCTTATCCCGAAAGATTGGTACATCGGCCGCCGGACCAAGCCAAAGATCGTAGTCCATATCGTGGGGAATCGGCAGCGGTGTTGAACGCTTCCCAATTGGTGATCGAACTCCAACGCGATTTACCTGCACCGAAAGGATATCACCGAGACCTTTCTCCTTATGGAGAAATTCCTTGATTTCAGCTTGCATTGGATCAGAACGCTGTTGCGTTCCAAGCTGACAAATTTTCTTGTATTTTGCTGCGGCTGCAACGGTCTGTTCACCCTCCCATTGACTGTGTGACAAAGGCTTCTCGACATAGACGTCCTTGCCCGCTTCCATGGCCCAAATAGCTGCAAGACAGTGCCAGTGATTGCAGGTTGCAATCACAACCGCGTCTATCGATTTATCTTCGATCAAATCACGCAGATCGGTCCACGCGTGCGCCTTTGGAAACCGCTCTTTCGCTTGTTCGAGTCGGTCTGTATCCGGATCACAGACGCCACCAATGGTCACTCCAGAAACTTTTGAGAACGCGGACATCAGAATATTTCCGCGACCGCCACATCCAATAAAACCAAGGTTGACCTCATTGTTGGCGTTCGCCGACCACACGGGTTGAGCTGCTGTGGCAAGAGTGACTCCGCCAGCCATACCGGTCTGAATGAATTGACGTCGTGTTTGATTGACCATGAATGGACCCTTTATCATGTGATTATGAAGTGTTCCCAGTGTGGTGCAGTCTACTTATAAGAAGGTTTTGTTTCCCACGCAGATTTGCCTATTTACTTTAATTTATGACAAAAAGGTTGAAAACCATCATCTTTTCTAAAAGCTTGTGTAGCAACCGTGTGGCAGTAAGACTGCTGGCACTACCTGTCCCAACTAGACATAAAAGGGACATCTACTGTGTCATCAACGCACAAGAAATTTGCAGTGAAACAGGTTGAAAAGCAAATAGAGTCGAAGGATGTTCAGATAAACCATACGAGCCAATTATTAAGTCCAATATATCTGCTTGCGCCTACTGGACTTTCAGGGATATGTCCACGCCGCCAGCACCTCGGCCACTTCATCGACCCATTGTGTCACAGGTTCATAGCCGGGCGAATCTCCCATCGTCGGGCAAATGCCTCCTCCTCCAGAGTGTTCATTCCAGGAATACATGATGACTGTCTGCGCGTCGCAGTCTTCGGGATGCCTTGCCACTAAATCTAAAACGGCTTTGAGTCGGACCGCAAGATCGCCATCCTTGGGCCATTGGCTGTGATAGATTTCGTCAATGGGTTGCCCCTTCCGATTGAAGGCGTGGGGCCACCGATAATGCATGCTGGGGCAGGGGGGAATGAACGGGAGACCACGGTTCAGGTACTCTTGCTCGCAGGTCTGAAGCATCTCCTTCGTGGCCGCCGCATAGGTTGGAGCTTCGTCCCTTTTGGCTACCGCTCCCCCATAAGCTCCCTCATAGTCCATAAACGCATCGTAGCCTTCTTCCTTCAGTACCTTGGCATGCATGAAACTATCTCTTGGTTCCATGCAACCAACGATGTAAGGATTCTTCAGCCCTATGGCTTCGACTCGCATCCTCACGTAAGCAATAAATCCGGCTCCTGTCATACGCTCATTTCCCTTTGCGATTTGAAGAGCTGCTCGGAATCTTTCTGGATGGTAGACGATGATCAAAGGTCGCCCGTCTTTCACCGTCTGCCAACTTGGTGATTTGATGTAATCAATGGTCTCGTCCATCATTGCGGCCACTTTACTTTTGGTATAGCGAATTGCTCTATGACCATACAAAGCCCAGGTAAGCTTTACCTTCTTGGCCTCTGGTATCGTGCTGGATAGGTGGCAGTCAAAATTGTTCCTGAGTTCCCAGCCATTGGAGAAAAGCTTCCGTGCAGGTCCGTGATAGACAAAAAAATCAATGCCCGCATCGCTGGCATAGCGAAGTTCCTGATCCATACTTTCCTGAAGGAGTTGCTGGCTAAAGGGGTAGTTGAACCACACAGGCCCAGCATCAGTAGGATGCTGTACCCAGGCCACATCCTTAGTCCGCCGACAGAAGAAAGGCACCCGGTTATGCCATTGGGAGTCTCGCAGAAAGCCCGGTCCTCCGGGCAGATACCCGAGTTCCTTCTGTTGCGTGGCCCCCTTGCCAGAGAACATGTCCCATCGCTGTACGCCTAGGAGTGGCCTCCGCCGCAATTTATTGATGGCGACAGCCTCATCAGCCGTCGTCTTTTGAATGCCTCCGAAAAAAACACCAGCGGCGAATAACCCTAGTAGCAACGTCAATGTTTTACGCATTGGCCTCTGTCCTGTCTTCGTAACTCTGGTCCTTTTGGACGCTTCATCTTTTGCTGGTCCATACACCAGGTAAAGAAGTCGAAAATTAGGACCCTATGGGTGATAGCTGGATCAATATAGATGCCACTCGTGAAAAAAGTGGCCAAGCACGTTTATTTAGCTGGCTTGGGTGTAGGTAACAACTCGATTGGTTCATGCGTAACTACTGGTGTGTTACGTGTCTTTGTTTGTTTGCCTTCCATGCCGGGAAACCGTGGTCCTTCATCAAGGCTCGAGGAAATGGGTTCTTCAGCACCAACGAGAACACTTCTAGATTCTGTTGGAACACCGCCAACAGCGTGCTGTGGTCGCCCGGAGTCGGAAGTCATTACTCCGGCACGAAGCTCGAGAGGTAGTTCCGTTTTTTCAGAATCAAGAACAGACTGAGAACCGGCATCTGAACGTTGTTTAGCTTGGTAGCCATATTGTTGAATCGGGCGAGCAGCCCTTTGACCATTTGTAAACTGCTGTGGCTGACCACCACGGGTGAGAGACTCCAGTTCTTCAACCGATACCCCACGGCGCGCGAGCCGGCGAATGACCCCGGGTCGCAATACGTTCTCTGGGGTGATCACGGGTATTGCCCCGGAAGTTCTCACATCAAAAGTCGATTCTGCTTGCCTTTGACGATCACGCAGGTCTGTTTGTTCCGCACGGGCCGTGCGTCTCGCAATAGCTCGATCAGCCCACGGTCCTGCCATACTTGATGCAGTTCCAGCAAACGTAAGAACTATCAAAAAAAAACTGATGACAAGCCAGTTGGACATATCCATTTGGATACTTTTATTTGTAAATTTGACCATTCCGGAATCTCCACATGTGATCTCTATCATGGGCTCCTAACAATCTATGATACTGCAGAGAACCTTTACTCGAAAAGCGAAACCATTTGAGGCAGGGAATTTCAGGTTTGTAATCGTAAAAATGGTGATGTGGGCCACAGGAGCGGTTCTGTCCGTGGATCGCTGACGGCATTCGCGTATTCTCCGACTGCTCTGTATGCTTTCCACAGAAGCCGTTACTCACAAAAGGTTTTGTGAGTCGTCGGCTCGCTATTCCATTTTTCAAAGGTTTTCTGATGAGCGAAACACTCAGTGAATTCGAAGGGTGTACCCACCTGACACGTCTTTTCCGTCGCCGTGGTTATGTCATCGAACGAAACGTTATGTTTCGAGAATATGGTGTGGAATTTCACATTGATGGATGGGACAAAAAGGCACGTGTTGGCTTTGAATTTTTAACAAGTGAAGATGATGACCACGATGATCTCGACCTCGAAGAGTACAAAGCACTGAGTGATGCGCAACAGCGTGGCGAACTTGCTGTTTTCATCATCGATGAAGTGGAACCAGTTTCCACGGAAGCGCTCATTGAAGAGGCCAATGAATTCCTTGATGAAGTTGAGTTGAACCGCCCACTTCGAAAAGCTCCTACAACTTCAAAAAAGAAGAAAGCGAAGAAGAAGAAAAAGGCTGCTAAAAAAACTGTCAAGAAGAAGGCTAAGAAAAAGGCCCAGAAGGCTGCGGTAAAGAAAAAAAGTGGCAAGAAGAAAACTGTAAAAAAGAAGGCCGCTAAGAAGAAAACCAAAGCTTCAAAGAAAGTCAAGAAATCAACAGCCAGCAATAGGAAGAAGAAATCAAAGAAGAAGGTGTCTAAGAAGAAACGCTAAGGCTCCTTAAACAGACACGTGCCTTTTATTTGTCAGGTCATGTAATTCCTGTGAACTAACGTACGCCGCCGAGACAGATGTATTTGAGCTCCTGATACTCATCGAGTCCGTACCTGCCACCTTCGCGGCCGATTCCTGAACTCTTCACACCGCCAAATGGCGCAACGACGGTTGAAAGCATGCCGGTGTTAATCCCTACCATGCCACATTCAATAGCTTCGGCCACACGAAAACATCTGTTGATATCTTGGCTGTAGAAATAAGACGCCAGCCCAAATTCTGTGCGATTGGCAAGTTTCAGCACTTCTTCTTCGCTTTCGAATCTGAAAATTGGCGCCACTGGGCCAAATATTTCCTCTTTTGCCAGTCGCATCTCTGGAGTTGCTGATGTGAGCACTGTGGGAGGGTAGAATCGTCCGTTCGTGGAGTTAGAACTCTCACCCACGGCGACCGTGGCACCACAGGCAACGGCATCGGCAACAAGGGCCTTCACTTTTTCATGTGCGCGGTCATCGATGAGCGGGCCAACCGAGACGTCTGGTTCCGACCCAGGCCCTACCCGTAATTGAGCCACGGCGGCTGCAAATGCTTCCACAAATGCATCGTGAACCCCACTCTGTACGAAAAACCGGTTCGCACACACGCAGGTCTGTCCGCTGTTGCGGAATTTTGCCGCGAGTGCTCCCTGCACTGCATTTTCAATATCCGCATCATCAAACACAATAAACGAAGCATTCCCACCGAGTTCAAGAGAGACTTTTTTAACAGTCGTCGCTGCTTGTTGCGCAAGACTGACTCCAGCAGGCGTCGAGCCTGTGAATGAGAGCGCTCGAACAGTCGGGCTTGCGCAAATTGCGGATCCAATCTGCAAACTCGACTCGATGCTTCCTGTAATGGTGTTGAGCACACCAGGTGGAAGACCCGAGCGATCTGCAAGCACGTGAAGGGCTAAAGCAGTAAGTGGAGTTTGCGGTGCTGGCTTGACAACCATCGTGCACCCGGCGGCGAGAGCTGCTGCCACTTTTCGAAGAATCATTGCCGCTGGGAAATTCCAAGGCGTAATCGCTGCAGCGACACCAATGGGCTGTCTCATCACAAGCAGACGCTTATCTTCCTGATGAGGCGGAATGACATCACCATACGCCCTTTTGGCCTCCTCGGCATACCACTCCAGAAAAGATGCTGCATACGCCACCTCTCCCCGGCTCTCACCAATTGGTTTACCACATTCGGCTGTAATGAGTTTTGCCAGATCTTCTTTTGCTTCCAAAACATGTTTGTGCCATGTCTGCAGGCGTTCACTCCGGGCCGAGGCAGTCGTTGCTCGCCATGGAATCAATGCGTCTTCGGCCGCAGCAATTGCCTTCTGCGCATCCTCGCCATTCATCGCGGGAACAGAACCGATTATTTCCGAAGTGGCTGGGTCAATTACGTCGACACGACATCCCGTGACACTTTCGCACACTCTTCCACCAATAATCGCTTCAGATTGAACCAATGACATATCAGTAAGCTCAAAAACCATAAGAGAAAACTCTTCTTGGTAAGAAGGAAAAACGAAATTAGAAGATCAGAAAAAACATACGTTACGTGACGCATACGTTGCCGGAGTATACTAGAAACCAACGAAGCACGAGGACGACAAGAATCGATGGCAGAACTATTTGATTCGGCATGGCGATTATGGATTGAACTGTGGCCACACATAGTTGCCGCAACACTTCTTGCTGTGAATATTGGAACATCACTTCACGCACTTCTAACAAAACGTGATACTCGAAGTACAATGGCGTGGGTTGGACTGGTCTGGCTTTCCCCAGGTTTTGGAGCCGCTGCCTATGCCTTGTTTGGTGTGAACCGGATTCGAAGAAAGGCTACACGACTACGAGCAGGCCTTCGAGAAGTTATCCATAGGGTGGAGGCTGCAATGCCGTCAACAGAGCGGCTCACAGACGCTATCGGACCAGCGAATGTACCACTGCGATCACTCGCAACACTCGTTGGCGAAGTCACCAAACGCCCGCTGCTTGACGGGAATACCATCGAACCCCTGCATGGGGGTGATGAGGCGTACCCGCAAATGCTTCAAGCGATTGACTCAGCCACTCGAAGTATTGGCATGGCTTCCTATATATTCGACAACGATCCCACCGGGAAACTCTTTATTGATGCTCTTTGTCGGGCAGTGGATAGGGGCGTTTCAGTGCGGGTACTCATTGATGGTATTGGTTCGCGATACAGTTTCCCAACGAGTGTCGGTCTCTTGCGTCAAAGAGGTGTGCCCGTATCACGATTCATGCCGACAACAGTACCCCTGTATCTGCCTTACGCAAATTTGCGTAACCACCGAAAAATTCTTGTAGTTGATGGAGAGAAGGGATTCACCGGAGGACTCAACATCCGCAATGGATGCTGGCTCTCGAAGCATCCCGAGCATGCCGTGCAGGATATGCACTTTGCGCTCACAGGGCCTGTGGTCACTCAGTTGCTTGAGGTTTTTATTGAGGACTGGGCGTTTGCCTCTGGTGAGGCATTAGGTAATCTTCGCGACGGCGAACCTGATCCTACTTGGCAGCCAAGCCTGGATTTTTCGGGCACAAGCCTCGCACGAGGCGTTCGCTATGGGCCAGATGACCATGAAATTGGTCGCATCAAACTGATTCTGATTGCAGCCCTGAGTTCCGCTCGACGTTCAGTCAAAATTATGACACCGTATTTTTTGCCTGATGATGCTATCTGCCAGGCCCTTGGTGTTGCCGCTCTGCGGGGCGTGGAGGTCGACATTGTCCTCCCTCAGCAGAACAATCTTGCTTTGGTTGGCTGGGCATCAGACGCACTCCTTTGGCAGGTGTTAAGTCGAGGCTGCACCATCTGGATGTCACCACCGCCGTTTGATCATACAAAACTCATGGTCGTTGATTCCTCATGGAGTCTTTTTGGGAGTGGAAACTGGGATGAGCGAAGCATGCGACTGAATTTTGAATTTAACGTCGAAAGCTACGACGAGTCGTTGGCACAGCAAATGGATGCCCATATCACTCAGATCATCAGTAAATCCACAAAGCGGACATTGGCAGACGTTGACAAAAGATCCCTACCCATACGTATTCGCGACGGCATTGCACGACTATTCGCGCCCTATCTCTAACACCGTATTTTGACCATACAGTTAGCATGAATGCTTGTTGGTTTCTTTCCTGTGAGACATCTTCCAATTAGCCAAACACTTGGAGGCCGAGCTGCTTGTCGTTCCCAAGATGTGCTCTCCGGGAAAGTTCATCTAAGGCTTTTCGCCCAACCGATCCGAGATCGACAGTCCATTCATTCACATATAGCGATACGTGTTTCATGAGCACCGTGTCATCAAACTCCTGTGCATGGGCCCGCATTGTCGCCAGCGGTTCCTCTGGATTCGCGATCCCATAGTGGAGTGAGTCACGAATAACGTTTTGGACCTGACTGAGGACGTCATCTCCCAATGAACGTTTGCCAATAATGCCACCCAGCGGAAGTGGACACTGCGTCTCAGTTTCCCAACGAGCACCTAAATCTTCAACCAGAAACAGACCTGAAGCCTCCCAGGTGAAACGACCCTCGTGTATGCACACGCCAAAGTCAGCCTGACTCTGTTCCAGTCGCGGCATAATCTCAGAAAACACTACGTGCTCCACCCGTGTGACGTCTGGATAGAACATGTCATAGAGAAGTGTGGCGGTTGTCTGTGCCCCGGGGCACAATGTGAGTTGATCGTGTTTAGAAGGAAAGGCGTTGCGGGTACTCGAAAGCAGAAGTGGACCGACACCGAAACCCAAGGCAGAGCCACTCGGGAGCACGATGTACTGGTTAGCCAACAAGATCGCGGCATGAAAGCTTGCCTTGGCAACGTCAAAATGCTCGTTGAACAGGTGATTGTTCAACTCTTGGATATCAAGTAATTCGATTTCAAAATTGAGACCTCGCCAATCAACACGTTGTTCCATGAGTCCATGAAAAGCAAATGTATCGTTTGGGCAGGTAGAAATACCAAGACGTATTGTTTGCATCATTGTTACTTCGCCAAGATTTGGCTTACATGCTCCGCAGCCTTTTGAAGAGCGTCATCTGTCTGCCAATTGCTTTTCACACGATCCCCGGCGAGATTTGAAATTCCACGAACAATGACCCAGGGAACATTGTTCATGACACATGCAGCAGCAACAGCAAACCCTTCCATGTCTTCCGCAATAGCATCTGGGCACAGTCTCTTTTTCACCTTCGCCTCGGTCGGTGATGCTGAGGCTGCACAAACCGAGAGTAATTCTCCACTCGTTTTAAACTGGCAATCTAAACTCGAACTCTCGTTCGAGCTATTGATAGCATCTCCAACGTCATCAAATTTAAAGCCGCTTTCTCCCTCCAGTTGATTCCATCCAATTTTGTCTGCCGACTGGAACTGTGTACCATCACCGACCCCAATTCCATAGCTTCGTACCCGATAAAATTCATAGGCGTTACCAACTACACAGCTTGGGTCCAGACTTCCGGCTATGCCAGCAAGCAATACCATTTCGGGCTGATGTCTGGCAATCAATAACGATGTTCGTGCTGCCGCGGCCACTGGTCCGAAACCACACACCTCCAAGAACACGCCTTCGGTTTCCTGTTTACTGAGGCCTGAAACGAGTGCTTTCAGCTCAAACTGCGTGGGCGACAACAGAAGACACCGCGTATGAGACATAATTTTTGTATGAATGTTCCAAGAAGGAAGCAAAGAACTAAGACACAAGCTTCTTAGGAAACTGTACACAAACTCAATCACTAACAGAAATAGACCACTACTCGGTCCCTATAAAGGGTTGTCCGTTCCCATCCGCTGACTGAGGAACTCGTCGACAAGGCGTCGGAAGGCTGTTTGCGTTGGAATCCGGGTGAGCACCGCGACAAGGAGTAAGCCAACTACAACGAGATTTACAGCGTCTTTCGTGGTGCGAAAAGCCGCGATGTTAATACACGCGGCAGCCACTAAAACAATGCTGGCAGCGGTCACGGAATATTGAATATTTTTAGCTCCACTCACGGCATATTGGTCAGCTGTTTTGTTTTCTTCACCACCCGCAAGCATACTTCGTTGAAAATATGGCGCGAGAACTGTTGCGGTGAAGAAAGCTAATCCCGCAAAGAACAGACTCTCTCGATGTGGCTGTTTGTTTAGGAGGATCGGCCCATCGAACTCTGAGAAGACAACTCCGAGATAGATGACCGATGATATCGCAAGAAAGGGCAGAATGATATGGATGGCTCTGCATGACTCACTTATTTTCTGACCTGCTTCATCAGACAGTTGCATGCCTGTAGAACTCCCTTGATTAATAGATTGTCCAAAACACATTGAACTGTTGCGCGCTCGTACACCCGTGGCTTCGACGCTCGGTACGAACGAGGAACTTCATCGACAGATTACATTCCATCGAGGTCGGGCATGTCAACAGAGTCTTCGTATGACTCTCTATCGCGATAGTGCACATTCGTATTTTCGTGAAGCACTTTTCTGGCTTCTTCGGTAATATCCTCGACGCTTCCTAAATACAGCGGACCTCTATGCTTTGCCAGTCGAGTGGCGACCTGTACAGGCACCGATAGCAGACCATTCAAGAAGATCACTCCCCTATATCGAGCAAGGATACCAGCTACTGTCGGAGTAATACTCGTGAGACCGTTGAGTTGGAGAACCCCATGATGATTTTTGACGAGATTCGTCGCTTGCTCAACTCGCAAGACCGTCATGGTATTCGTGTCTCGTGGTAGCCCAGTTTTCGAGGCACCACGCCCAAATAGTGATTGCCAAAGACCCATGCCATCAGTTGCCATAGTCATACCTCCGTTAGGAGTCGCACAGAAGATCATGTGCGCAGAACGCCAACGTGTACACAAATCGCTGGAGAATCCCTCCTCCCAGATA
>WLWE01001096.1_pt1 | contig 21343 bp, 35 predicted proteins | sample 6718301 | NCBI WGS metagenome assembly WLWE01 (sample SAMN12718691, study PRJNA515312) | sponge metagenome | isolation source: marine sponge | host: Mycale hentscheli | place: New Zealand: South Island, Marlborough, Capsize Point | collected 2003-05-01 | reverse complement strand
CGTTTGAACAGGAGAATACAGTATGGCTATAAGAGGTGATCCAGATCATCCCGGATTAAAAAACCTAGTGTCTATTAAAGACTCTGAGATGGCTGATGAATGGCGTAAACGTGGTCTTGAGGTAAGAAAAAAGAATAAAGAAAAAAGAGAGATAGCTAAACAAACTATCTTAGCTATGAAAGAGCTAGGTGATGAAGCACCAGACGCCATCCATGCACTTAACTACGTATTAGTACAAGCTATGGAGGAAGGCGACACTGATCAAATTATAAAAGTAGCAAGTATACTCGCAGAGTATCAAGCGCCTAAACTATCTCGTCAGGATGTGACTCAAACAAACCTAGATGCTGCTGACTTAACGGACGAAGAGTTACAAGCGGAGCTAGATAAGCTCACTCTACAATGAAAAACTACCATTGTCCTCACCTAGTCAGGGCTGCTAGGGGTAGGAAAAGCCCATTCTTTGATTTTAAAAGACTACGAAAAAGCAGACATCACAAGTATAAATGTCCGATAGTGGAGGATCCTCATGAAAAAGCCTGGACCATTGGCAAAGAAAAAGAGCACTGTGAATAGTGCAGGTAACTACACTAAACCCGCACTCCGTGCAAGTATCTACAAGCGTATTCTTGCAGGTTCTAAAGGCGGTAATCCAGGACAGAATAGCGCTAGAAAAATGCAGATGGTGGCTAAAGAGTACAAAGCTAAGGGTGGGGGCTATAAGTCATGAGTCCTCCTAAAAAACGTAAAGGACCACTCTCCAAAGAAGCTATTTCTATGATTAAATGGTCAGGTCAAGACTGGGGTACTAAAAGCGGTAAAAACTCTATTGTCGGCAGTAAAGCTACAGGAGAACGCTACCTACCTAAAGCTAAACGTGAAAGTCTCACAGCTAAAGAATATGCAGCTACGACTAAGAAAAAACGTAAAGGCATTAAGCAAGGCAAGCAGTATGTAAAAAATACTAAGAAAGCGACAGTGAGAACAACATGAGTGTAGAAACATTTTTAAAGTGGAAGATCCTCCCTAGGTTTATGATGCTCGCTAGCACTATAATGTCTTGGCGTTGTGCGGAGTGGTTTATGGCTATCCCTGACCCAACAGGAGCACAATCAGCTTTTGTTTCGGTTGTTATGGGAGTCATGACAGGTGTATTCGGAATTTGGATGGGGCATGAACACAAATGATATGGTCTCTTATTTTAACTGCTTGTATGCAAACCAGCTGTATGAATCAAGAAATACAGTGGTTTGAAGATAAACAAGATTGTATAGCGTTTAAACTATTACACGAAGAATTACCGCAAGATGGTAATTGGAGTACCGTTAAATACAAGTGTAAACTGCTCAATGGAGTAGAAACATGACAAAAGTAGAAAAAGAAATTGCTACTAGAATGAATGATAGTACAGAAATAACTATTCCTTTAAGGAACTTAGTTTCTATGATTGCAGCTGCAAGCATTGCTACTTGGGCTTATTTTGGTTTAACAGAACGCATATCTTTCTTAGAACACAACTTAGAACTCACAATGGAAGAAGTTGAAGAAAATGATACCTGGATTGATAAATTTGAACCACCTAAATCTGTACAAGATACGGTTAAACGAGTTCATGACTTAGAAATTGAAATAGAAAGATTAAAACTGTTATTAGAGAACAAAACATGAAAAGCCCCTGTATTAAAATATGTAGGCTAGACTCAATGGGTAAATACTGCATTGGTTGTGGTAGAACACTAGATCAAATAAAGGAGGCTGGAAATGGGAATCGAAATAGCAGGTGAAAAGTTTAGCGGCCTCAATAAGCCTAAGCGGACACCTAATCATAAAACAAAATCTCATGCGGTAGCAGTTAATGGACCAAATGGTAAACCTAAACTTATTCGATTTGGCTCCCAAGGTGTAAGCGGAAGCCCTGATGGAAGCAGTAGAAATAAAGCGTGGAAAGCTAGACACGCAGCGAATATTAAAAAAGGTCCAATGAGTGCAGCTTATTGGGCTAATAAGGTAAAGTGGTAATGGTAGAGCGCGGTCGTAATAAAAAACGAGGACCGCTTTCAAAAGAAGCAAGAGCTAGGCAAGCACAAAGACGTCAAAAAGAAATTGAACAATTAAAAGACATTAGTGTAAGTGCGCTCGAAACTTTTACACCTTTAGGCGATGTACAAACAGCTAAAGATGCCAGTAAAGCTTTTCAAGAAGGCAGATATCTTGATGCAGCAGGTAATGCAGCCTTAATAGGACTTGGATATACACCTCTTGGTCCACTAGCTAGACCAGCAGGTAGACTAGCTAAACGAGTAGCTAGAGATAAAGATATGCTAGTTCCAGCGCTAACTGATAAAGATTATGCAAGTATGGTAACTAGAGAAACTCTTATGGGTAAAGCACCATTGTCAGGTAAGTCGGTAGGTGCTGCAACAGCTAAAACAAAAACAGAAAAAGATTTAATTAGTGGACTAAGTCCTGAAGAAATTAAATTTCAAAAAGAAAACCCTGGAATGGAACTATTATTTCATGGGTCAGATAAAGAAAGAGCAGATGACCTTATGCAAGGTTATCGAGAAGGACAATTGTTTTTATCACCAGATCCTGAAGTTGCTTCTAAGTATGGAAGTGTAGTTACTGCAATCCCTGTAAAAAAGGGAACTTCTGAAAAAATGATACTTAAAAATAGAATTTCAGGAAGTAAGAAACCTAGAGCAGAAGGGCGTGAACAAGTAGCAGTTGGTCCTATAGGAGAAGCTTATCGTAAAAGGTTAAAAGCTGAAGGATTACGATTTGAAAACATAGAAGCAGAAGATTTTTTAAAAGATAAAAAACCTTTTAAATTTAGATAAAACCCAGGAGCGGTGAATGACTAATATAGGTAGGTATCAACAAGTACGACCAGTACAGCCAGCTAAGAAAACAGGTGAGCGTAAAACGCCACTGTCTCAGCCTGGAAGCAAAGGCTATAACCAAAAGTCTATGGAAGCCTCTAAGCCGCTATATAGTGGTAACGGAGGTAAACTATAATGGCTGCTAATGGTTATAAAGAAAAAGTAAGTGATGAACAACTAATAAATATCATTGAACAAGGAATTCAAAACAGTGCAGGTGATTGGCTAAACAGTAGCGATCTCACTAGAGAGCGCCTAAAGGCGACTTATGAGTATGCCGGAGTAGCTTCAGCACACCTAGCACCACAGGGCGTTAGCTCTATTGTTGATACTAGTACTACAGAAGTTGTTGAAGCCTACACAGCAGTTTTATCAGACTTATTTTTGTCTAATAATAAGATTGCTCGGTTTACACCATATGATGACACTCCAGGTGCATTTAAAGCTTCTAAAGAAGCAGCAGCAATGGTTAATTACTGTATCTTTAAAAAGAATAAAGGTTGGGAATTACTACAAAGCTGGATGAAATCTTCTCTTCTCTGGAAAAACAGTGTTATTCGCTGGGACTACGTAGAAGACTTTGATTACGTCATGGAGGAATACGAAGAGATTGATGAAGCTAAGCTTGATGAAATCCTAGCGGATGAAAGCTTAGAGATTGTTGGTGATCTCACATTAAATCCTCTCAGCGAAACCATTTCTTATATTGATGTACGTTTACGCAAGAAGATTGATAAAAGTCGGATTAAACTAGAGCTTATCCCACCGGAAGCTTTCCGTATTAGTAACGAAGCTAAGGACATTGATGATGCTACCTTTGTGGGTATACAGTCAGAGATGTCAAGATCAGAACTTAGAAAGTATTACCCTGACTGGGCTAATAATCTCAGCGCAGATGAGTGGGATCGTCTTGGTAATGATAGCGATTGGTTGGGAAGTGGTAAGTATAGTGAAGATGTAGCTGCTCGTAAGGATGTTACAGGACAGCGTTATTGGCAGGGTTATGAAGAAAAGAGTTCTTTTTATTCTGAAGCAAACAGAGAAGTCACACTAACAGAAAGTTGGATGCACGTAGACCGCGATGGTGACGGTATCGCAGAATTAAAACACTTTATTACAGTAGACCGACATGTATTATATGAAGAAGACGTAGAATTTGTACCACTAGCTAGCATTGTACCAATTGATATTCCACATGAATTCTTTGGTCTCTCAATGGCTGACTTTACTCGGAGCAGCACACTAGCAAGTACAGCTATTCTTCGTGGCTTTGTTGAGAATACTTATCTCACTAACTATAGCCCAAAGCTAGCTGATCCAAACGTAGTAGACTTTAGTGCGCTACAAAATATGAAGCCTAAACAGATTATCCCTACTAATGGTAATCCTCAAGGCGCAGTAGCAGCACTCTCACCAGAAACCATTTCAACAGGTACCGTACCTTTGCTTGAACATCTACAAATGATTAAAGAACAAGCTACAGGTATGTCAAAGGCTGCACAGGGTCTTAACGATACTCTATATGTATCAGGAAACTCTGAACAGAAGCTTTCAGCTGTACAATCAGCTGCTCAAAAGAGGATCCAGCATATCGCGCGTAGATTTGCGGAGACTGGATTTAAGCGACTAATTAGCGGTATCTATGAAACAATGGTAAAAAATATGAAGGGAAAGCAGTCTTATGCGCTTGACGGTGTATATGGCTCAGTAAACATGTCTACGCTCCCTGCAAATATGGATGTAGAGATTCTTCTAGACATTGGAGAAAACTCTAATTCTACTATGATTAATAAGTTAACTAAAGTAGCAGGTGAACTATTACCTGCGCTTAATCAACAAGGTGCTGGTATGGTTATTAAACCAGAAGCACCCGCTATCCTAGCAACTAAACTAATTGAAGCTATGAACCTAGATAGTAATGACTACCTAGAAGATTATACTACAGATGAGTTTAGACAAAAGGCAGCACAGGCTATTGAAGAGCAAACTAAGGCACAACAAGCTCAACAAGTTATTGAACAGCGTAAGCGTGAGGCTGATGTATCACTTGCCGAAGCAAATGTTGGTTATACTAATGCACAAAGTAAAAATACTATGGATGATAACTCTAAGCAGCTTGCAGTTGCTATTGACAAGCATTATCAAGAGTGGGCTGATCTTACCATTAAGGCAGTTAAGGAAGGCGCAGAACTCCCTCAACACCCTGGCTTTGACCAGATTGTTATGATAGCAAGACAGCTTATTAATCCACAACCACAGGAACCTATGGAACCCCAACAGGAACTTATGGAACCTCAACAATAAGGAACTATGATGGACAAGTACCGTAAGACAGCTGAGACGAAGCTGGGTAATACTAAATCATACGGAAATCATAAGATCCATCCTGAAGAATTGGCGCGAAGGGCTCATGTTAAGGGTCACTTCGCCGCCAAGGAACGGGATGAGTTTTTTGATGAAGTATATGGAGAAGTCTTAATTGACTTTTTTATTGAATGGCTCAAGACGGAGCCGCATGAAACTAAATCTCGTGAGTTTCTCTACTCTTCAGCTATGGCACTAGGTAGTGTTAAAGAAAGAATGATGAACTTTGAGATGTATGGGAAGAACATCCCACACCTTATGGAGGACGAAAATGGCGAAGCGAGTAATTGATTACGCCCAACTTATTAAGAATTACGAAACTATGATTGAGACACTAGAGTATGACTCTATGCGCAGCGCAGGAAAAGCAAAGCTTAATGCTGATGCACTAGCGAATATGCAAGCTCTCAAAGATAGATATGTGGAAATGATTTCAAAGAAACCAACACCCGTAGCTACAACAGCTAAGAAGGGAGGTAACTAAGAATGGAAAATACCAATGCCGAAACAGACTCTACCCAATTGGATGATTCTGCAGCAATGGAAACAAGTCAAACTGAAGAGGGTTTGCTGGCTGACATTATACGAAATTCTGATTTCGTTGATACTCTACCCGATGAGCAAGTACCACAGTTAGACGCGGAAGACTCTGATGAAGAAGACCCAGAACCATCAGACGAAGCCGATAACGTAGATGATGAAGAAGAAGTAGAGATTGAAGAAGAAGAAGCAGAGGATGAGGATGATACGTCTACCCAAGAAGCCGATGTGTACACTACTGATGATCTAGACTTGGATGCACAAGTACTCGTTAAAATTGATGGCGAGGAAGTTGCAGTATCCTTTAGTGACCTTATTAAAGGTTACTCTACTGAACAACATCTTTCTAACAAGGGTCGTGAACTTGGTGATGCAAGAAAGCAGATGGAAGAAGAATACGCTAGTAAGGCCGAAGAGCTAACAGCAATGTCTCAAGCCTCTGCAGCTGTTTTGTATAACGCAGAACAACAACTCGCCAAAGAATATCATGAGATCGAGGCAGCAATTCAGACTGCTCGTGAAGAAGGTGACACTTATGAAGTTAATGAACTTAAAGACAAGCGTGAACTCGCTCAAAGTAACTATTGGAAAGCACGTAAACAACGTGAAGACATGGTTGCAGGAGTTCAAAAACAAGCTGAACAACAAACTGAAAAAGCTTGGTCTGAGCAATTGGAGTATTTTAACGAAACAATTCCTACTCTCATACCTGACTTTAGCGAAGAAACAGCTATGTCAATTAGAGAGTTTGCTCTTGAAGAAGGGATTCCAGCGGAAATACTTGATACTATTGCTGATCCTATTATTGTTAAGTTTGTCGATGATTACCGGCGACTAAAACAAGGTGTTACTAAAGGTGCAGCTAAACGCAAAGTCACAACAGTAAAAAAGGCTCCTATTAAAAAGACTCGTACTCGAAATCAAAAAGAAATAGATGCGAAGTCACAGGCTAGGAACAAGGTACTTAGTGGCGAAGGCACTGACGCAGATCAAATGGACTTTCTTAGGGGACTTGCAGAACGCTCATTAAACTTATAAATACCCAGGAGGTATAATAATATGGCTAGTACACTCGGTGTACGCGGCACAGGTGGACCACAGGGTCCAGCTCGCGGAACTGGTAAAGACGTCTCACAGCGTGAGGATCTTGCCAACTTCATCACAATGATTACTCGTGATGAGACCCCTTTCATGTCTTCAATTGGTAAGGCAAAAGCAACAGCTATTTATCACGAATGGCAAACAGATCAGCTGGAAGCTCCAGGCTCATCACGGATCGCAGAAGGCACAGATTATATCGAGCCAGATGCAACTGGTTCTGGTGGTACAGGCGCAACTCCTGCACTCGGTGCAAAGTTTGCCGTATCAGGTCCAAACCGGACTCGTCTCGGTAACTACACTCAGATCAACGGTAAGACAATTGCTGTATCAGGCACACGCCGCGCAGTAGATCAAGCCGGTGTTGCTGACGAATATGCATATCAACTGAAAAAGCGTGGCACTGAGCTTCGCCGTGACGTTGAGCATGACATGATTCACTCAATGAATACTTCAGCTGCTGTTGGCGTACAGGGTAATACTGCACGTTCAGCTGGTGGTTATCAGGCATTTATCAACTCAGCAGACACTGTTGATTACGTAGGTGAGTTCCAGGCTCCTTCAGATGCCACAACTGGCGCTGGTACAGACGCTGACGGAACTGCAATCCCACGTTCAACTATTGCTGGTTCTACAACTGCACCTGATCGTGATCCTCTTGCACTAACTAACATCGATGGTGTTATGCAGAAGATCTACGAAGAAGGTGGTAAGGCAACAAAGATCATGTTGTCACCAAAGCTTCGCCGTGACTTCTCTGACCTTATGGTTGGCGACACAGGCGTACAGCGTAACATTGACGACTCAGGCAAGCTGCGTCAGTCAGTAGACGTTTATATGTCAGACTTTGGTGATCTAATGGTAGTTCCTAACTACATCATGGGTCTCACTAACAACTTCGCATTTACAGGTGACAACAACGTTGCTCACAGTGGTGCAGGTGTAACTAACCTTGCTAACTTCTCTGCATTGGTCTATGATCCAATGTGGTTTGCTATTGCAACTCTGCGTCCTCTTGCAGAAGTTGACGTAGGCCAGCAGGGTGACTCAACTAAAGGCATGATGGTTGAAGAATCAACCTTGGAAGTACGCAATCCAATCGGTTGTGGCGCTATCTACGGTCTAGAGTAGGTTTTATTGAGGGGAGGTCTTAGGGCTTCCCCTCTCTTTACTATAGGAGAGACTAATGGCTAAATATAAAGGTCCACTACCTAAGTCTAAACCACCTAAAAATGCTCGACCTAATCATCCAATGAATACTGAAAAAACTACTGGTCTTAAAGAAGACGTTGTTTATAAAAAAGCAGGTGGTAAGATCTATAACTGTCGATAGAGGTAAAAATGAAAACATGTCCAGGGTGTCCAACACCTAAAAAATGCACAGCAATGGGTAAATGCCTAAACAAACAATCTGATAAAGGAATGAAAATGGATCCGACCTATAAATCCGCTGGCGGTATGGTCTATAAGGGTCGGTAATATAAACAAATAGGAGTACAGTAAAATGCTAGTTATTCAAACAGCAAACGGGAATACTTACCCCGCAGAAACATGTGTATGGCGCACAGAACAAGTTGCGAGTGGCGGTTATCGTCTTACACACTTTGATATTCATAGCCCAAATGTAAGTACTTCGGGTACAGGTACTGCAGCGCCTACAGGTTCAAGGCTAGGTTATATTGGTAAATCAGGTCGTTTTGTAGCCTACACAGAACCCGCTTAATTAAGTAAGAGGACAATATGAGTAAAGAAACAGATTTTAAATTTCGCAGTAGTACTGTAGAAGCCGATAAAGATATTTATGCTGGCTTTGATCTTCAATCAGGAGATTGGCAAGCAATACAAGATGTTACACAATATAAAGAGAATGCTAAACTAGAACGTGATAAAGAATCTTATTATGGTCGTAGCAAAAGCGGTTATCGTAAGATGGCTACTATTCCTGATATTGTGGCTATTAAGATTTTACAAGATCATCATTTAGATCTACATGACCCTATGTTTATGCAAGATCCAAATAATCTTAAAAAACTTAAAAAAATTCTTGTGTCTGAATATTCTGATTTGGTAGTCAATACTTAATTAGGAGGCCTAGTATGGCATTAACATACACAGAACTTGTTGCATTAGTGCGAGACTGGTCTAATAAAGATTCTACAGTTCTTTCAGATGCAAGAATAAAAGATTGCTTACGATATGCAGCAGATAAAGCTTACCGCAAGCTCCGCGTATTACCTCTTGAAAACACAATTACTTATACTTCGGCAAGCTTAGTAGCAGCTACAGTTGCTGGTAGTACTTTGGTGCCTAGTAAAACAGAATTAACAATACCATCAGATCTTATTGAGTTTATTCAAATTCGTGAGATTGATGCTAATAGTCAACCTACTAGAGTTTTTAATGAGAAAACAGACTTAAGAACTTTTAATGACTGGACATCTAACAAATATAATTACTCTGCTTATTGGACTAGAAAAGGAAATAGCATTTTATTATCTCCAGGCTTTGATAGTTCAAATGGAGCAGATAAAGTAGAAATACATTACTATCGTAGACTATCTGCGCTTGATGCATTGTATAACGTTACGCCTGCAAACTATTCAGCTGGACTACTTGATATTTCTAGTTCAGGAGTTACAGGCGCGGTACAATTATTTTTTAATAGTAATACTGGAGATACCCCCTATGCTACTTCTTCACTAGCACAAGCAGCTTCAGCTGGAGGAACTGTAATTCCTAGATATTATGTTGGTAAGTTAGCCTTTAATTGGTTACGCGATGAAAACGAAAGAGTTCTTCTTATGGGATCTCTCGCAGAAGCATTTGCGTATCTTCAAGATGATGATCAAGCTCAAAAATACTTAACTATGTTTATAGCCGAAATAGATGAATTAAATGCTGAAGATAACAAACGTAGTGCTTCAGGAGGTAACATTCAGATGACTTATAGCGCAGGAGGTTTATTATAATGGCTACACCAGCAAACCCAGATACCTCCAATAGCGTAGGTGCAACTGATGATGCCTCTAGCGGCGGTCTTCTTAACACTGGTTCAGACACTATTTTAAATAGTATTAATAATGCTATTGCATCTAATGCTGAAGCAGCACAAACTGCAGCAACAGCAGCAGGGACAAGTGCTTCTAACGCAGCTACTAGTGCAACAACTGCTTCTAATAAAGCCGGTGACGCCACAAGTTCAGCTGAAACAGCAACAGAACAAGCTACGCTTGCAACAAATGCTAAAAATGATGCTGAAACTGCTAAAACTGATGCTGAAACTGCTAAAACTGATGCTGAAACTGCTGAAACTAATGCTGAAACTGCCCAAGAGGCTGCAGAAGATGCTCAAGAAGCTGCAGAAGATGCTCAAGAAGCTGCAGAAACTGCTGAGTCTAATGCCGAAAATTTTAAAATAAATGCTGAGGCAGCTTTTGATAGCTTTGATGAAAGATATTTAGGAGCAAAATCAAGCGATCCTACAGTAGACAATGACGGTAATGCTTTAATTACTGGTGCCTTATACTTTAATTCAACAGATAATAATATAAAAGTATACACAGGATCAGCTTGGATTACTTCTTATGTGCCAAGTACAACTTTTGCTGCTTTATCAGGTGCTGATTTTACTGGTGCTATTACTGCGCCTAGTATTAACCTAGCTAGCTCTACCCTTGTAAACAGTATTCTTGATGAAGACAATATGGCATCTAACAGTGCTACAGCTTTATCAACACAACAAGCAATTAAATCATATGTAGATACACAAGTAGCAACCGTTCCAGTAGGTGATATAACTGCAGTTACTGCAGGTACAGGATTATCAGGTGGCGGTACTAATGGTGCAGTTACTTTAAATATTGATAGCACAGTAGCTACATTAACAGGTACTCAGACTCTTACTAATAAAACATTGGGAGCAACTTCTGTAACAGGTAATTTTACTTTTACTGGAACACAAACTGTTGATGGTCGTGATGTTTCTGAAGACGGAACTAAACTTGATACTATAGAAGAAAATGCTACTGCTGATCAAACTGGTGCAGAAATTAAAACTGCTTACGAATCGCAAGCAAACACTAATGCCTATACAGATACTGATAATGCTAAAGTAAATCACATTACCGTTACGCAAGCAGTTAGTCTTGATCAAATGGAAATAGATATTGCTGCTCTTGAAAATGGTATGGTCTATAAAGGTGATTGGAACGCAGGCTCAGGAAGCTTTCCAGGATCTGGTTCTGCTCAAACAGGTTGGTTTTATTATGTCTCAGGAGCAGGAACTGTTAACGGCATAACATTTGCTATTGGTGATAATATAGTCGCTACAACAGATAATGCTTCTACTTCTACTTATGCATCAAATTGGTCTAAACACGATCAAACAGATGCTGTGCAAGCAGTTGTTGGTTTAACTGGTTCTATAACTAAAAGCGGATTGTTAAGTGCATTAAACGTAGAAGACGGTGCAGATGTTACTGATGCCACAAACGTAGCTAGTGCTGGCGCATTAATGGACAGTGAAGTTACTAACCTTGCACAAGTCAAAGCTTTTGATAGTTCAGATTACGCTACTGCAGCGCAAGGTACTCTAGCAGCTTCAGCACTTCAGTCCGGCGACAATGTTTCAGCCTTAACAAACAACGCTGGCTACTTGACATCAGTTCCAGCGCAATCGTTTTCGTCTTTAACTGGTAAGCCAACCACCATATCTGGATATGGCATAACTGACGCTTTTGATGGAGCTTATGGTTCACTAACTGGCACTCCTACCATCCCAACCAACAACAACCAGTTGACTAATGGCGCAGGGTACATAACGTCTGTTCCGGCTCAGTCGTTTTCTTCTTTAACTGGTAAGCCAACGACAATTTCAGGTTATGGGATTACGGATGTAAATAGTAATATTGACACTCATCTTAACCAAAGCACTGCTGCAAGTGGAGAGTTATTAAGTTGGAACGGTTCTGACTATGATTGGATTTCGGCTGGTGGCGGCGGTGATTTGCTAGCTGCAAATAATTTAAATGACGTAGCCAGTGCATCTACCTCTCGCACAAACCTTGGCGTTGCTATTGGCTCTGATGTTCAAGCTCATTCTTCTGTTTTAGATAGTACAACAGCGTCCTTTACTACAGCAAAAGACAGCAAATTAACCGGAATTGAAACTAATGCAGACGTAACAGACACAGCTAATGTGACTGCGGCTGGTGCTTTGATGGACAGCGAAATTACTAACCTCGCACAAGTTAAAGCGTTTGATAGTTCAGATTACGCTACAGCCGCACAAGGTACTTTAGCTACTAATGCGCTACCTAAGTCTGGTGGTGCAATGACAGGAGCCATTACCACTAACAGCACATTCGATGGTCGTGATGTTTCGGTAGACGGTGCTAAGCTCGATGGTATCGAAGCCGGAGCCACAGCAGATCAAACAGCATCTGAAATCCGTACGTTGGTTGAGAGTGCTACAGACAGCAACGTGTTTACAGATGCGGATCACACTAAATTAAACGGCATTGCAACAGGCGCAACAGCCTATAGCAACAGCGATGTTGACACTCATCTAAACACATCAACCGCATCAGCGAGTGAGGTTCTTAGCTGGACTGGCTCTGATTACGATTGGGTTGCTCAAAGCAGCGGTGGTGGTGCAGACCTATACGCAGCCAATGAAAGTAGTCCAGCCGCGCAGCCTTCCGCAACTGGAACTAACGCAATAGCGATTGGAGACCAAGCAGTCTCAAGTGGCACTGATTCTTTCGGGATAGGAACGGACACTGATGCTACAGGAATTGCATCATTAGCAATAGGCAAAGGCGCACAAGCAACTGCAAACTACAATTTAGCTATAGGTTTAAATGCTAGTGCGTCTGCCGAAAGAGCTATAGCGATTGGCAACAATGGAGTAGTTGCAGGGTCTACCTACAGTACAGCAATAGGCCATAACTCAAGCTTTGGCGGTTCTACTACAGCTTCTGGTTCAGGCGCAACTGCTCTTGGCGGTTCTTATGCATCTGGCGCAGATAGTTTTGCGGCGGCTGTTGTTAACAATACTTCAAGCTATGGTGCGCTTGGTACTAGCAGCGTAGCAATTGGATATAGAGCAAGGTCTAATGCTACAAAATCTATAGCAATCGGTGAAAATACAAACGTATCTGCTGGTTCGTCTTCTGTCGTTATAGGTGCTGGCTCACAAACTACAACAAATTATGCTTATGCGCTTGGCTATTATTGCACAAGTTCAGGAAATAACGCTTTTGCTGCTGGTGGAAATACACTTGCAGCAAAGGCTGACTCAGTTGCTATGGGTAATAGGTCTGTGTCAAATGTTAGGGGTAAATTTGCGTTTGCTTCTGGAAGATTTGCAGCAAATGGTGATGCACAGGGTGGTATGTATATACTTCGTGCGGACACTACAGATGCGACACCTACTGTTCTTACAACCAACAATAGTGCGGCTGGTAATGATGACCAAATTATTGCGGCAAACGACACTTGCATCATGTTCTCAGGAACACTTGTAGCTATGCAAAACGGCGCACAAGACCAAGGTGGTTGGGAAATTAAAGGTCTGCTCAAGAACGATGGCGGCACAACTACACTAGTAAGTAGCAACATACAGACTTTTGCAGATGGCAACGGCTGGGTTGTAGCTTTGACTGCTGATAATACAAACAATGCTTTAGCAATTACTTGCACAGGTGAGGCTGCTCACAACATCCGTTGGGTTGCTAATATTTCAACCAGTGAGGTGACATATGCTTAGGAGTAATAGATATGGGTGAAATTAATTTAGATAACACTGGCTCCGGTAGCAGCGTAACACTAAGTTCTGACGGTACTAACTTGTTGTTAGACGGTACTGCTATTGGCGGTGGCGGCGGCGCAAGCAATGAAATCCCAATACTAGCAAAAACAGGGAACTATACTGTAGTAGCTGGAGATGCTGGGAAAATAGTTAGTTTTTCTGGTGGTGCATATACCGCTACGCTAACAGCGGCAGCTACACTTGGGTCTGGCTTTTTTTGTTACATAGAAAACAACGCAGCAACTAGTCAAGCAACACATACTGTAACTATTGATGGTAATAGTTCTGAAACTATTGATAGTCGTACAACTTTTATTGTACGTCAAGGTGAGCGTGTCCAGCTTGTTTGTGATGGTAGCAATTTTAAATTGATATCTTCATTTCATCGTGGCATTGCAACAAATATGAGAACTGATTTTTTTAACCCTCCACAAGCACTTGGGCAAGAATCAATAGCAATTGGTCTGGGGACTATAGCTGGAGTTGGCAACACTAGTAATGGAGTTGCAATAGGCACTAATGCTCAAGCTGGCAGCGGTGCTGCTGCTATTGGTCCAAGCACAACTGCTAGTAGTAGTAGTTCAACTGCTTTAGGTAAAAATAGTGGTGGTGGTGGTTCCGTTGCGACTAGCGGTACAGCAGCAATGGCTCTTGGCGGTTCTCGTGCTTCTGGTACAGACAGCTTTGCCGCCGCAATTACTAACAACACGTCAACTTACGGTGCAACTTTTAATAATAGCATTGCGATGGGTTATCGTGCAAAAGCTAGTTCAGGCTATGCGTTAGCTATTGGATATCAAACTATTGCAAGTGCGTATTATTCTGTTGCTTTAGGTAGCGGAACTCAGGCCAGTGGCGCACAAAGTTTTGCTATGGGATATATATCTAAAGCAGAAGCAGAAAATTCAACAGCTCTTGGATTTAGGTCTAGAACAAGAATTAAAGGACAACTTGCAGTTACATCAGGTTATTTTGGTGCAGCAGGTGATACTCAGGCAAGTATTTATGTTCTTCGTTCTGATACTACAGATGCAACTTCTGAAGCATTAACCGCAGATAACAGTACTCCTTCTACAAATAATCAAATTATTCTTCTTAATAATCAAGCATACAGCTTTTCAGGCACAATTATTGCTCGTGAAGATGCAACTGATGGCAGCGACTACGCAAGTTGGGAAATCAAAGGAGCATTGCTACGTGATGCTAATGCTGCATCAACTGTATTAGGCAATGGTATCCAAAATAAACTCTACGCAACCACAGGCGCATCTGCTTGGTCAATTGCTTTAACTGCCGACACAACTAATGGTGGTTTAAAAATTGAAGTTACTGGTGCAGCGTCTACAAACATTAGGTGGGTTGCCACCGTTCATACATCGGAGGTGACATACGCGTAATGGGAAAAATTGAACTCGATCACACTGGCTCCGGTTCTGGAGTAACACTAAGCTCTGACGGTACTAGTTTACTATTAGACGGCACTGCTGTTGGTGGCGGTGGTGCTGACCTCTATGCTGCTAATGAAGTTAGTGTAACAGCACAGCCTTCAGCGACAGGTGACGATGCAGTTGCGATTAGTGACAGTGCTGTTGCTAGTGGTGCTAATAGTATTGCAATAGGTTTTAGTTCTTTAGCAAGTGGCTTTAACACAATATCACTAGGAAACGGAGAAGCCAATAATTCAAACGCAGTTGCAATCGGTGGTAGTAGCTTATCGTCTGGCGTACAATCTATTGCTGCTGGTCACAGTTCTCTTTCTACTGGCTCATATTCTCACGCTACAACACTATCACGTGCTTCTGGTGCAAGCTCTTTTGCTGCTGCAATTGATAGTAATTCAACAAGCTATGGTGCAAGTGGTGCAAATAGTGTAGCGATTGGTGAACAGGCAAAAGCTACAGGTGCTAGCTCAGTTGCTATTTCCTCAAAAACATATAGTGGTAACGCAATAGCGTCAGGTAACGGAGGCGTAGCAATCGGAGATGGCCCAACAGCGTCTGGAATTGGTTCAACTTCAATTGGTCGTGGTTGTACTGCGTCAGGTACAAATGCAATTGCAATGGGTCGTGACGCACAAGCCACTAATGAAGCTGCTGTAGCTATTGGCTACAGAGCTTATTCAGATGTTAAAGGCGGTATTGCTTTTGCAGGGGCTGGTTATTTTGGATCGGCTCAAGGTGATGCTCAAGGCAGAATGTACATTTTGCGTGTACAAACAAGCGATGCAACTGCAACAGAACTTGGTGAATCTTCAGCAAGAATTAAAGTTCCTACTAATGGGGCAGTTGTTTTTGATGGCCTCATTACTGGTTTAGAGTCTGGTGTTAACTCTTATGCTGGTTGGAAAGTCGAAGGAATGATTGTTAATGATGCTGGTACAACAACTCTTGTTAACAGCGCAATAACCGTAATTCATAATACATCTAGCTGGGGACTTGCATTAACAGCAGACAATACAAACAATAGGCTAGCAATAACAGTCACTGGTGAAGCCTCGCATAACATTCGCTGGGTGGCTAACATCCGCACAGTCGAAACTATTTACGCTTAAAAGGAGCAAAATAAAATGGCAATTCAAAATAATATCGCAGAAGGTGCAAGTCAGTACGGCATTGCATTTAACAACGCATACTACCGTATCGTAACGGCAGCAATCTCTCGTCAACGTGGAACAGACCTAAAGTTTTCTGTGATGATTGACCTGTCAGCTTACGCTACATCATCACCAACAGACGACACACGCGAGGTAGACTTTAAACGCTACAACGCAAACCTAGACGACATCAACGCAAGTAGTGGAGATGCCTTTTTAGATAAGTGTTATGCATGGGTAATGACACAAGCTGATATGGACGGTTCTACAGCCGTATAGGAGTAACTAATGGCACTGACAATAAACCATCAAACAAATGATATATCAGCTACCTCTGGCAGCATCACGCTTGATGGTGCAACTGTTGGTGGTGGTGCAACAGGCGGTGGCTCTGACCAAATCTTCTATGAGAATGGTCAATCTGTAACTACAAACTACACAATCTCTAATAGCAAAAACGCAATGTCGGCTGGCCCAATCACAATCAATACTGGTGTGACTGTAACAGTCGGCACTGGCGAAACTTGGACGGTGGTATAATGAGTACATTAAAAGCAGATACAATTGTGGCATTGGACGGAAGCAGTCCGGTTACGCTGACAAAGCAGAGTGCAGCGAAGGCATTTTGTAGCATCCAACTAGACGATACGATTTTGGAAAGCCTAAATACCACATCATTTACGGATAATGGAACTGGAGACATTACACACACTCTAGTTAATGCAATGTCTAACATAAATCATATCACAACTGCTTTTAATATTAGGCAGTACAACGGCGGCACAGCTTGGTGTGGAGGATACGGCAGTTCATCTTACACATCGTCAACCAGTACTACCGCACGAATGACGCATCTAAATGCCTCAAATCAATTAGAAGACCAAGGTAGAGCAATGATGGTGACACACGGAGACTTAGCATGAGTACATTAAAAGTAACAAATATCGCTGGACTTTCTGGCTCATCAACGGATGTTATGAGTGGCTTGGCGAAGGCTTGGTGTCAGTTTAATGGAACAGCAGCCACAATATCTTATGGCGAGAGTTTCAACGGAAGTTCGCTATCAGATTTAGGTGAGGGTCGGTATCAAAACAACATTACAAACTCTATGAATACAGCAACATACACTGTCATTGCAGAGGCGGGTAACGAATTAAGTGACTACAGTAGTTCCAGCGATGACGCAAGCGACCACAATTCTATGATTGGTTCACGCACATCCTCAGTGCAACGCCTTTTTAGCGTTGACCATGACAGCGGCGTTCAAGATGACTGTCAAAGTATGAACGCTGTTATTTTTGGAGATATTGCATAATGGCTGGAACAATCGCAGCGGATACCTTGACCCATTCAACCGCAGGGTCACTCACTACGGACTACGTTGTTAATGGTAGTGCAAAGGCTTGGGGGTATTATCAATTTGTTAGTGGCGCACCAACAGACCGCGACAGCTTCAACATAAGCGGTTTAGTAGACATTTCGTCAGGAAGAACAACTGTGTCATTTTCTAACAATATGAACTCAGCATACTACAGTACCGCTGGCGTTTCTGGAGATGACAATTACGTTTTTAAACGCAGTGAAAGTACGTCAAGTTTTGAGTGGGCTTCTTTTAACGGCAGTTATAGAGACAGTGATATGGCTCATACTACAGATGGAGACTTAGCGTGACCCAGACACCACAGTTTAAAGGCACTAAGCTATTTGACCGCCTGTGCTGGGCTAAAGAAAACCTTGAGCCGCATCAGTCAGACTATCGCGTGGTCTTTGAGGACAGCGTTGACGAGTGCGCCAAGATACTTGTGCCTGACCCAAATTGGATGGCGGCAGCCTTACAAGGCGGCATCTTACCACCAGTGTGGGTGTATCACGAGTTGGCAAAAGATGAGTCACAGCTTGACTTCAAGAAGCACACCAGAGGTTACTTGCTGCACAACACTGAGCCAGTAGAAGCGATGACTGAAGAAGAGGCTATTGAGTACCTTATACTCAAAGATTGCCCTGAGTCAGTATGGAAAACATATAATGAAGGTAACCGTCTGAAGATGGTTATCTGTAAAAAAGAACAATTACCTCAAACAAGAGAATGGCGTAATTCATGGAAGATTTCAGAAGATCTCCAAGTAGCCGCATAGGAGTAATAAATGGTAGATACATATATTGTAGATATGAACGGTGTTTCAGCTAATGCAGCTAGTATAACTGTTCCAGCAGATCGTAACTTCCGTGGTGCTTGGGTTCTTAACGGGACTGTCATCAGTGAAGATATTGATGCTGCTAAAGAGATTTTTAAAAATAAGATACGAGAAGTACGTAAGCCACTACTAGAAGTTAAAGATGTTGAGCTTATGAAAGCACTAGAAACAGGCGCAGACACAACAGCTATTGCTGCTGCTAAAAACGCTCTTCGTGATGCACCAGCTGATGCGGCTATTGCTTCAGCGTCTACTATTACAGAGCTTAAAGCTGCTTGGAATACTGCTACTCTTGGAAGTAGTCCTTACGCATGAGCTTAGAGCAGTCAGTTACCCCAGAAATTCGTGTTGCCTTAGAACTAGAAGCACACGAAAAGGAATGTGCTATTCGGTATCAATCCGTAGAAGACAAACTATCGGGTCTCGACAAACGATTGTGGAGACTTGAAGCAATGATAATGGGATCAACTGTAGTAATAATTGGTCTCGCCTCATCACTGTTGATGAAACTCTAATGGAGTAATTCCAGGAGTGTAAAATGATCGCAGAAACAATGGCAGGTATAGCTCTTGTTAAAGGCGCAGTAGATGGCATTAAAAGTATGATTGGTACTTGTAATGACATTAGCGAAATAGCTGGGCATATAGATAAATTGTTTGAGGGCGAAAAACAAGTACAACAAAAAAGAAATCAAAAGTCAGGTGTTGATAGTTTTGGAGGAATTGGGGGTGTTGCTTCTGAAGTTATTGATGCTCGACTAGCAGCAGAAAAGTTGCAAGAAGTAGCTTCTCTAGTAGACATGAGGTTTGGACACGGAACGTGGAAAACAATTGTAAATGAACGTGCTAAACGACTACAGGAAGAAAAAGCTAAAGCTATAGAAGCTAAGCGAATACAAATACAAAAAGCCAAAGAAATGGAAGAACTGTTTCAAAATATATTATTAGTAATATCTATTGTAGTTGCAATAGCTATTGCAATTATAGTAGCAGTTAATATTATATAAGGAGACTACTATGTTTAAAGTCTTAGTATTAGCTTGCAGCTTATCTGTACCTACAGACTGTTGGGAGTTTAGAGATACCCGTGGACCATATAAAACCTATAATCTTTGTAAAGAAAGAGCATATATTATGGGCAATGATATTATGGAATTACAGGGTAGAGATCTAGCCCCAAAGTTTTTTAAATGTTTACAACTTAAGGGGACACAATTATGATTACTTGGTTTAAAAAGCTCTGGTTAAGTAAAACTAATATTGTATTAGAACATCGAAAGTACACAACAAAGTACGAAGATTTATGTATGTAGGAGGACAATATGATACAAGCACTGATAGGACCAGTAACAGGATTACTAGATAAATTTATTCCTGATGCTGATGAAAAGGCTAGAATAGCACACGAGCTAGCAACGATGGGTGAACGACATGCTCAAGAATTAGCTAAAGGTCAGTTAGAAATAAACAAAGCAGAAGCAGCTAGTCGTAATATGTTTGTAGCTGGTTGGAGACCTTTTATTGGGTGGACATGTGGCATTGCTTTATTTTGGCACTTCGTAGGTCTACCTATCACTCTATTTGTAGTATCATGGTTTAATGTAGATACACCCCCACTACCTACGTTTGAAATGGAAACACTAATGACTGTACTTATGGGTATGCTTGGTCTTGGTGGACTTAGAACATTTGAAAAGGTTAAGGGGAAAGCTAAATGAATATAAATCAGCTAAGAGAGGAGTTAAAAGTAGATGAAGGATGTAAGTATGAAATCTACTTGGATCACCTTGGCCTCCCTACTTTTGGTATTGGTCATCTTATTCTCGATAGCGATATGGAATACGGACAGGCAGTTGGAACTCCAGTCTCAGAAGATAGAGTCAATGAGTGCTTCGCTAAAGATGTCGAAACAGTGTTATTGGAGTGCTCACTCCTATACCCCAACTTTGAGGTTTTGCCTGAAGAAGCCCAATTAATTATTGCTAATATGATGTTTAATATGGGAAGACCTAGGCTCAGTAAGTTTAAGGGTATGAAGGCTGCTGTAGATAATGGTGATTGGCATTTAGCTGCAGTTGAAATGGTAGATAGCCGCTGGTATCAACAAGTAACTAATCGAGCAGACCGTTTAGTAAGCCGTATGCGTAGTATAAAAAACGCCCTATAAGGGGAAAATCGTCATTATACTATAGAGGTTTATTAAAATGAGAAACACAGAGTACAAAGGTCCATCGATGCCTATTTCCGAAGAAATCGATCGTATGAAATATAGACTACAAGATGAAACATTTGATGGAAAAATTAAACGCATTGCAAAAGCACTCTGTGATAACGACACGCATCAATATGCATTAGAAGATATTTTAGGTAATTTAAGGTTCTTACCTGCTGGTCGAGTACAAAACGCTATGGGTAGTCCTCGGATTACTACTGCTTATAACTGCTTTGTTAGTGGTACAATTGAAGACTCTATGGATAGCATTATGCTACGCGCTACACAGGCAGCAGAGACAATGCGCCGTGGTGGCGGTATTGGCTATGACTTTAGCCACATTAGACCTCGTGGTGATATGATTGTTTCTCTTGAGTCTCAGTCAAGTGGTCCAGTATCATTTATGGGTATCTATGATTCTATTTGTCAAACTATTGCTAGCAGTGGACACCGCAGAGGCGCACAAATGGGCGTACTACGGATTGATCATCCTGACGTATATGACTTTATTCGAGCTAAGCGTAACAACGATAAGCTAACAGGATTCAATATTTCTGTAGGTATTACCGATAAGTTTATGGAATGTTTAGAAACAGGTGAAGGATTTGATTTAGTATTTGAAGGTAAGGTATACGAAACAATTGATGCT
>WLWE01001095.1_pt1 | contig 21350 bp, 29 predicted proteins | sample 6718301 | NCBI WGS metagenome assembly WLWE01 (sample SAMN12718691, study PRJNA515312) | sponge metagenome | isolation source: marine sponge | host: Mycale hentscheli | place: New Zealand: South Island, Marlborough, Capsize Point | collected 2003-05-01 | reverse complement strand
GTAGAACTCAAACTGCTGATAATGACATCAATGCAATCAACAGTATGGGAATGATTCCTCAAGGTTACAGAGTGAACAATTTCTTAACTGACCCTGATTCATTCTACATTATCACGGACGTTCCAAACGGTATGAAAATGTTCTCAAGAACTCCATTGACAACTTCAATGGAAGGAGACTTTGATACTGGAAACGTAAGATACAAAGCTAGAGAAAGATACGCTTTTGGCGCTTCTGACTTTAGAGGTATCTTCGGTGTTGAAGGTGCGTAAGCAATAAAACTATTTTTGTGGCCGGACACAGTTCGGCCACATTGAACAAATAACAGGGTGAGACCATGAAAAAATTCCTAGTAAATATATATGCGTACGATCATCATGCAAAATTTCAAGTTTTGTCTGAAGATAACGCCGATTCTCTTGAACAATCAATCCTTGACAAGTTGGGAGAAAAGAGTATAAAATGGGAATCATCGGGAATGTTTAGAGATGTTCCTTATCGAATAACCTATGAGGAGGTTAGTAATGATACAAGACCTATACAAACAAAAAAGGTCCTTGGAGTTGAAGTGGGAACAGGAGTGGTTGTCTAATGGTAGATATACTCTTGATATGGTCAGAATTGATGACAAAGTTAAAAAAGTTATCACTGACATTAAGCTGGAAGAAGCAGCTATTGCCCACAGACAGAATACTGTCGAAGATGCAGCTCCGCAAGTTTCTGTAGCTACTTAGAACAAAAGCTACATCGCTGAAATCGCACTTTCTTATAAGGCTCTCTTGCACTCTACTAAAATCTAGTATATAAAAAACTTACTATACAATTTAAAACGATACGTAGACGCGTATAGTCGACGGCCTAGAGACTATGTATCATAACTAGGAGGATAAAATTATGGCAAATACTACATTTACAGGACCAGTTCGATCAGAAAATGGTTTTGAAGACGTAACAAAAAACACAACAACAGGTGCATTCACAGCTAACGCAGTTTACGACAAAGGTATTAGAGGTGGAGTACAATCTTTATCAGGTGCAGGTGCAGTTGATTTAACTAATTTAATAACTGAAATAACTACTACTGGAGCTGATGCATTAACTTTAGCTGATGGTACAACTTCAGGACAAGTTAAAATCATTAACATGATTGTTGATGGTGGAGATGGAACTCTAACGCCAGTTACATTTGCAAACGGAACTACAATTACTTTCGATGCAGTAGCTGAATCAGTTACTTTAGTTTGGAATAGCACTATTGGTTGGGTTGCAACTTCAGTTCAAGGTGCAACAATAGCGTAATAATTAATTTAGTGTGGGCCTTCGGGCCCGCATAAATTTAAGGAGATTTAAAATATGTCAATAACATCAAAAGTTAGACAATCGGTAGTTCTTACAGGTGATGGTCAGGTACAAAAATTAATAAATGGCGTAGCAACTAATATAGGAACAGCAAATATTTTAAGTGTGTTTGCTCAAGCTAGTAATAGTGACGCTGAAGTTAAACTTTACAATGAAGTAGGTGGCACAACTGCTGCTAATTTAATTTTTCATGGTAAATTTGGTACAGCAGCTAATCACGTGCATGAATTTAAAATACCAGCAGCTGGTATATATGCCTCTGATGCAGTGTACGCAGATCTGACTAACGTAGACTTTTTTTATATAATCGGAACTTTTTAGAGGTAGCCAATGGCGAATACTACTTCACAGTCCTACAGTTTTGACCAGGACTTTTCAATCGATGAAATTATATCTGACGCATACGAGCGTCTAGGTTTAGTAGGAACAGCCGGTCATCAAATTAAAACAGCAAGAAGATCATTAAATATTCTTTTTCAAGAATGGGGTAATAGAGGAATACATTTTTGGGAAGTAGGAAATACAAATGTTAATTTAATTGTAGGTTCATCAACTAATATTGATGCTACAGCTGAAGGATCTGGTGTTTATACTTTTTATAGAAATTCTACAGATGTTCCTGCAGGCGGAGAACCACCACAGGCAACGACAGTTCCAACAGCAAATGTTTATGGTATTTCAGATATTCTAAATGTTACTTACAGACAAAATTATAATACCACATCACAATCAGATATTGGTTTAACAAAAGTTGCAAGAGATGCATATTCTGCTACAGCAAATAAAGCATCACTTGGAACACCTTCACAATTTTGGGTACAGAGATTTATTGATAAAGTTACAGTTACAATTTATCCGTTACCTAATGCAACTGCTGCTTCTAACTTTTTAAATGTTTATTATGTAAAAAGAATTCAAGATGCAGGAGCTTACACTAACGCAAGTGACTCACCTTTTAGATTTGTACCATGCATGGTTTCAGGACTATGTTATTATTTATCTATGAAGTTTGCACCGCAAAGAACACAGGAGATGAAGTTGTTGTACGAGGATGAATTAGCTCGAGCACTGTCTGAAGATGGCTCTCCAGCTAGCACATACATTACTCCGAAAACATACTATCCAAATGTATAATGGCTAGATTCGCAAAAGGTAGTAGAGCATTAGCAATATCTGATAGGTCAGGTGCAGCATTTCCATATAGAGAAATGGTGCAAGAGTGGACAGGTGCATGGGTCCATCAGTCTGAATTTGAACCTAAACAACCACAATTACAACCACATCCAATAGGAGCAGATCCACAAGGTTTACAACATGCAAGACCTGCAAGAACAGAATTTGCAGTGCAAGATATATTACCTGAAAATCCATTTACGACAACAGGTGGTTCTTCAACACTAAGTGTTTCGTATCCATCAAATCAAATAAATGAAGGAACAACTTATGTTAGATTTCAAGCAGTTAAATCTACAGTAGGTGGTGTTGCTATTTCTACTTTAGAATTATCTACAACATTAAATGGTGCAATTAATGACACTGTTACTAATATAAATTTAAATGATGCTTCTGAATTTCCATCAGCAGGTTACATCGTTATTGAAAAAATAAATTCTACAAGTGGAGCGTATGAAAATGAAACAATTCAATATGCAAACAAAGTAGGAAATCAATTACAAAATTGCACACGTGGAACAGCAGCTCCTTTTAGAGGAGTAACATTAGCTAATACACCAGCTAAATCTCATAATAATGCAGCAAAAGTATTTGGTTCTTATTTAGCTACAGCAATTGGAACAACAGAACAAACAGGAGCTCAACCTGCTACAAGAACATTATATAATTCTATAACAGTGCCTTTAGTATCTAACGCCGGGAGCACAGCAACAGGAGGCGGTTTTCAGTGTACAATTGGACCCGTTAATGATAGAGGTTAATTATGGCAGGATGGACATACACAACATTAACAACAGCAATTAGAGACTACACAGAAGTAGACGCTAATGTTTTTACTCAAGCTATTATTGATGGGTTTATAATGAACGCAGAATATAGAATTGCATATGATCTGCCTATGGATTCTGACAGAGTTAGATCTGATTCTCAATTTGCAACTGATAATAATTCTGTAAATGTTCCTGCTGAATGTTTGTTTGTAAGAGGTGTAGAAGTTTTTAATTCAACTACATCAAATACAATTCAAGGTCAGTGGTTAGAAAAAAGAGATCAAACATTTATACAAGAATATGTAGGAGAATTAACTGGAACTGCAGGAGGTGTTGCAGGAGCAGATGTTACAGGATTACCAAAATATTATGCTATGTTTGGTGGAGCTACAGGAACAGGTTCTACTACATCAGGAGCTATTTTAGTAGCACCTACACCAGATGCTAATTATCAATTTACTATTTCTTGGAATAAATTACCTCAAGCTTTATCTGGAGGTAATACAACGACTTATGTTAGTCAATATTTTCCACAAGGCCTATTATATGCTTGTTTAACAGAAGCATTTATGTTTTTAAAAGGTCCAAATGATTTGTTGACACTATATGAAAATCGATATAAAACTGAGCTACAAAAGTTTGCAGCGATGCAAATTGGAAGAAGAAGACGAGACGATTACACGGATGGAACAATAAGAATACCAATCGAGTCACCGCCTCAATAATGGGAGAAAAATTATGACAATAACATCGGCTATTTGTAATAGTTTCAAACAAGAAATTTTAGTAGAGGGACACAACTTTACTAATGGTACGGACGCATTTAAACTATCTTTATATTCAAGCGACTCTGCAACTTTAAGTAAAGCAACTACTGCTTATACTGCACCTTCAGATGGTACAGCAGATCCAACAAACACTTACGAAGTAACTTCAACTTCATCTGGATATACAACGGGAGGAAACGCTTTAACAAGTACAACTCCAGTTTTATCTACAGACACTGCGTGTTGCAAATTTGCAAACACATCTTGGACTTCTGCTTCTTTCACAGCAAGAGGTTGTTTGATTTACAATTCAACTAATTCTAACAAAGCTGTATGTGTCGTAAACTTTGGTTCAGACAAAACTGTAACTAGCGGAACTTTCACAATAGAATTTCCAGCACAAACTGCAGGTAACGCGATCATTCAGATAGCATAAGGAGTAAGTCCTTATGTCGGCAATCCGAACATTCACAGTAACGGTAGCCAACCCTGGCTCTGGTAATAAATATTATATAGATGGTGTTTTACAAGACACCGTAAATCTTGCAGAAGGTTATACTTATGTATTTAATTATCCTTCTGGTCATCCTTTTAAATTTTCAACTACTTCAGATGGTACACACTCAGGCGGGGTGGAGTATACTACAGGAGTAACACATAATAGTTCTACTCAAGTTACAATAGCTGTAGCTTCTGGAGCACCACAACTTTATTATTATTGTTCTCTTCATTCTGGTATGGGTGGGGCTGCAAACACAGTGTCTGCTGATACTTGGGGTATGCTGAAATGGGGTAATAATTCTTGGAGTAGTCAAGATGATGTTGTTATATCTCTCACTGGTTTATCTGCAACTTCTACAGTTGGTTCAGTAGAAACATTTCCAGAAACTGGTTGGGGTAGTGATACTTGGGGTGCTGAAAACTGGGGTGAGTCCGCTATCAATGTTACGTTAACAGGTTTATCTGCAACTGCAGCAGTAGGAGAATTAACTCCTGCAGTTAAGCCAGGTTGGGGTACATTATCTTGGGGTATTAATGGTTGGGGTTCTGTAGAAGCTGCACAGTTTACATTAACCGGTTTATCTGCAACATCTTCAGTTGGATCTATAACTCTTCCAGATCAATTAATGGGTCTAACAGGATTAAGTGCTACGTCAACACTTGGTTCATTATCAGTTAAATCAGATGCTACAATTACTTTATCAGGTTTATCTGCAACCTCTTCTGTAGGTCAAGTAACAGCTGCAGCACAAATAGTTGGTATGCCAGCATTGTCTGCAACATCTGCAGTAGGATCATTATCTCCTGCAAGTGTAATGGGTGTGACTGGATTAAGTGCATCTACAGCAATAGGAACATTAGCGATTACATCTGCTCCATTAATTCAACCAACTGGATTGACTGCTACTTCATCTGTAGGATCAATAACTGTTAATAACAATACTGCTGCTAGTTTACCAGGACTTGCAGCCACAAGTAGTTTAGGAACTTTAACTACAGTCCAACAAACTAATGCAAATCTAGCAGGATTAGGACTAACTGCTACAACGACTTTAAATGACGCTAAATTAATACTTAAATATTATGGAGATAAATCTCCTTATACTGGGGCTACTTATGTAGATAAAACACCTGCATAATTATGTTTGACTTAAAACTATATAACAAGTATAAATAACAACAATTAGGAGAATAAACAATGGCATCATCATATACACCTCTCGGCGTAGAGTTAATGGTAACCGGTGAAAACGCGGGTACATGGGGAACAAAAACTAATACAAATTTACAAATATTTGAACAGATTTCTGGTGGCTATAAAGTACAAACTTTAAATGCTGGTGGAGCAGGAGCTAATACAACAACTTTAGGTAAATCAGATGGTGCTACAGGTGCTACGGTTGCAACTAGAGTTATTATCTTTGGTGCAGAATCTCCAGAAACAATTTCAGGGAATAAAATTGTAACTTTCCCAGTTCTTACAGAAAATTTTTATTTAATAAAAAACAGCACATCAGGTGCTTACACAGTACAATTAAAAGCAGCTACAGGTTCAGGTGCAACAGTTACTTGGGCTACTGATGATAAAGGTTGGAAGCTAGTATATTTTGATGGTGTATCAACTAACACAGGAGTTTATGATGTTGGTTTTGGTGCAGCAACATCTCCAGGTGGATCAAACACACAAGTTCAATTTAATAACTCAGGAGCATTTGGTGGTTCTGCTAATTTAACTTGGGATGGTAGTAATTTATCAATTGCTGCTCAAGGAGATTTAAGATTATTAGATTCTACAGGTGGAGAGTATGTAGCATTACAAGCACCGGCAACTGTGTCTTCAAATGTAACTTTAACTCTACCAGCTAACGATGGAAACGCTGATCAAGTTATGACAACTGATGGATCAGGTAATTTATCTTTTACAGATGTAGCCGGTGGCGCTTCTTGGCAAGCTGTTGTTACAGCAGCTAGTAAAGCAGCAACTGCAGGAGAAGGATATTTTCTTAACACTACATCAAATGCAATTACTTTAACACTTCCAGGATCAGCTACAATTGGTGACTTCATTTCATTTGTTGACTATGCTGGTACGTTCGATACTAACAATTTAACCATTGCAAGAAATGGCCATAAAATACAGGGGGCAACAGCAGATTTGACTGTGTCTACAGAAAGAGCGGCGAACACACTGGTCTATGTAGATGCTACTCAAGGATGGTTGTTGCAGACTAACTAATGTCTGAATATAGATCAATTTTTGGAGAGGCTGTTAAAAGCCAATCATCAAACACAGGAACAATCGAAGGCCAAATTTGGTACGATAGCTCTGCTGGTTCTTTTAAATTAGAAGGACTTTCAACAACTGACGTTTGGGCTAGTGGTGGAAATTTAAATGCATCAAAATCTGATGGCGGAGGAGGTGGTCCACAAACGGCTGCTTTATACTTTGGCGGTAGCGATGGTTCTTCTGCTTTAAATACAACAGAATCATATGATGGTTCTAGTTGGACAAATCTTCCAGCTACTATGAATGATGCTAGAACAGTTGCAGCTTCAGGAGGAACTCAAACATCTGCTATTGCAGCAGGTCAAAGAGGAGGAAATGGTCAATTAACGGAAGAATATAATGGATCAGCTTGGGCAAGTGCTCCGAGCATAGGATCGAGTATTTATTATCGAACTGGAACAGGACCTCAAACTGCTTTATTTATAGCAGGAGGATCTCCAGATGGTAATACAAATGTAACTACAACTAATGAATATGATGGTTCTAGTTGGACAGCAGGTGGAGCTTTAGCAACTGCCACATCTTTTGCTGCTTCTGTTGGATCATCGGCAGACGGACTACAAATTTCAGGTGGGCAAGCAAGTCCATCAACTTATATTGCTAATACTCAAGCTTACAATGGAACATCTTGGAGTGCTTTAAATCCGGTAAATACTGCTAGAAAATACGGGGGAGCAAGTGCATCAGGACCTACTTCAACAGCCGTGTTTTTTGGTGGAAGTACTTCACCACCAACTTATGTTTCAACGTGTGAAAAATGGGATGGTACTTCGTGGTCTGCTACGACATCACTATCTACAGCTAGATCAAATCTTGCTGGCGGAGGAACAGGATCGCGAACTGCGGCATTGGTTTCTGGTGGAAAAACTTCACCATCTGCTAGAACAAATTCAACAGAAGAATTAACTGGAATAGGATCACGAGAAACAAAAACATTAACAACAACTTAAGGAGGACAAAACTATGGCTAATTATCAATATTGCGTAGCAACAAACTGGGGGAGTGGTTTTATAACGAATGAAGATTCGGCACATTTAGAAATCAAAAGTTTTCCTGCTGGTTTGTGGAAAGTAAATGCAAATTCACAGAGAGCTAATAGATGGATTGCCGGAGTAGCTGGCGTAAGAAAAACTCTATCTGAAGCACAGGCTCTTGTAGATGCGCATGTCGCAAGTGAACAAGCTGTATGGGATGCTATACCAGACGACGATCCAAGAAAAGATGAAACGTCGGACTTGTATAGAGAACGACCATCAGATATAACATTAACGGAGTAATTATAAGTGGCAACTTATTTAGACATATTCGGAGGTAAAGTTAAATACCTAACATCAGATCCCACATACAAAAATGCGGGTCAAGTATGGTATAATTCAACAGCCGGTACTGCAAAAGCAGAACTTTATTATAATGGAGTTTGGTCAACTTCTAGTGCTACTATGAACAATGGTAGAAAAAATGTAGGATACGCTGGATCATCAGGCAGTGATGGTGTGGTAGCAGGAGGAATAACTTTACAACCGCCAGGCGCTCAAACCAATCAAAACGCAACAGAAACTTTTAATGGCACTACTTGGACTACAAAAAATAATATTGGTTCAACAAGAAGAGGTTTAGGAACCGCAGGAACTTCTAGTACATCTGCTTTAATATTTGGAGGTTACTTAGATCCTTATACAACTGCCTCAGAATCTTGGGATGGAACTAATTGGACTGGTACTCCAAGTTTAAATACCGCTAGAGATAATATTGGTGGCGGTGGTACTGCTACATCAGCTTTAGCCGTAGCCGGACAACAAAGTATTAGTGTTACAACACAAGTAGAATCTTATAATGGTAGCTCTTGGACAGTAGGAACATCTACTCCTGGAGTGGAGCATTTATGGATTGGAACTGCTGGAAAAAGTAACTCCGATGTTTTAGCTTGGGGTGGTATGACATACAGTGGAGGATATACTTCTTATCAAACATGTTATTTATGGGATGGTAGTTCTTGGACTACAAAAAATCCTACAACTGTAGCCTCTAGATCAAATTCAGGAAAAGCTTGTACAAGCACAAATGCAATATTAAACTTTGGTGGATCTCCAGATACAACCACTGAAATATGGGACGGTACATCATGGACAGCTGGTAATGCATTACCTGTAGGACAAGCAAGTGCAGGTTCAAATGGAAGTGGAGCATCGTCAACTGCAGCATGGTATGCGGGCGGTGGCGCACCTAGTATAACTTCTCCAGGTGACGAAGGTTGGACTGGAACACAAGTATATCAATTTGGTCCAGCTACAATAACGTTAGGAAACTCATAATATGTCAAGCTATAAAGAAATTTGGGGACAAAAAATTCAAACTATTGCAGGTGATCCATCTGTAGCTGTTTCAGGACAGCTTTGGTACAATTCAACTGCAGCAACTGTTAAAGGAAATGTTTTTTATAACGGAGTGTGGGCTACCGGAAGTGCTACTATGAACAATGGTAGAAAACTGGTAGGATCAGCTGGAGTTGGTTCAACAGCAGGTGTTGTTGCCGGAGGAATAACTTTACAACCTCCAGGAGCTCAAACTAATCAAAATGCTACAGAAACTTATGACGGTTCAACGTGGACTACAGCTAATAATATTGGATCTACAAGAAGAGGTTTAGGAAGTGCAGGGACTAGTTCTACTGCAGCTTTAATATTTGGAGGTTATCTAGACCCTTATACAACTGCTTCAGAGTCTTGGGATGGAACAAATTGGACGGGTACTCCAAGTTTAAATAGTGCCAGAGATAATATTGGTGGAGGCGGAACTTCTACATCTGCTTTAGCAATTGCTGGACAACAAGGGGTTAGTATTACAACTCAAGTAGAATCTTATAATGGTAGTTCTTGGACAGTAGGAACATCTAGTCCTTATGTAGAACGTTTATGGATTTCAGCTGCTGGTAAAAGCAATAGTGATGTTTTAGCTTGGGCTGGTAGATCATACAGTGGTGGATACAGTTCTTATTCAACATGTTATTTATGGGACGGTAGTTCTTGGACTGCAAAAAATCCAACGACTGTAGCTGGAAGAGCAAATTCTGGAAATTCTTGTGCTAGTACAAACTCTATAGTAAGTTATGGTGGAGCACCAAATACAACTACTGAAATATGGGATGGCACTTCTTGGACTGCAGGAAATGCAATGCCGGTCGGACAAGAACAAGCAGGAAGTAATGGTAGTGGTCCTTCAGGTACTGCTGCATGGTATGCAGGTGGTGGTGCGCCAAGTATAACTTCTCCGGGAGACGAAGGTTGGACTGGTATGCAAAATTATCAATATGGTGCAGCAACAGTTACTTTATCTCCAGCTTAATCATTGACTTTATTGTAAGACTATATATATTACTATTTGAAAGGTAATATAATGACAGAAAAAAGAGACATACAAAAAATAGTAGATCAAGAAACTGAAAAATTTTATGAATTTTTAGATCCTAATGAAGTTCATGCGTTCAAACAATTAACAAACGAGCTTAGAGATACATGGACTAAGAAACAAATATTTAGAACTGAAACTGAAATGAGGTTTTCTGTTTTAAATGATCTTAGATATCCAAACAATGCTTCAAAATATTGGCAATGTGTTAGAGAACAAAATGTTTATCTAGAACAAATGATGAAACTATCTTTTGAGTATAGAAGAAATGAATCTAAAATTAAAAGACTAAAAAGATTGTTAGATAAAGAAACTGATCAATATAAAAAAGAAGTTTATGAAATAGATTTAGATGAAAGAAACTATACTAAAGCTAACATGCAATTAGTTGCTAGAGATAGAATGAGAGAAATAAAACTTTGGTCTAAACTTAAAGCAGAAGTTGATGATGGTACTTTTGATAAAGAAAATGTTAACACACATCAATTAGAAGCTTATCATCAAATAATGATAAATAGAAAAGATACATTAAGTCCACAATCTAGCCAACCAGAGGTATTCAATGTATTAGGTCAATTGCAAACAATTGAACGAGTACAGAAAGAACAAAAGGCACAACTTGAAAGTAAAAAAAGAGAAGCTTTATCTTCGGAGTCTACACTTAGAGCGAAACCCGAGTGAACAAAAAAAGACAGAGCTTTATAAAAAAGTAAAAAACCATATAGAAAAAACGGGTTCTATAATAAACCCTTTACTAGTGGTAAAAGATAATGATAAATATAAAGTTCTATATGGTAACAATAGATATTTAGCTGGCATAGAATTAGGCTATGATGAATTTCCTATTGAAGTATTGAAAAATGAAGAAAATAAAACTATACTAGATGCAGCAAAAAATTATAAAGAAATAGATTTAGATGAAACATGAGTTTATATATTTAGGCCAATCAATTATAAAAGTGCAAGTGCCTGTTGATGTATTTCATATTATCAATCATGTTTATGAAACTAAATTTAAAAATTTACCTAGTGCTAGTGCTCAACTAGTTGGTAAAATAAAAAACGAACATAGCTTATTTTATTCTGGTGTAAATGAAACACATATGAAAAAGCATAGTTTTTTACCTAGAGATGTTTTAGTTTGGTTTAAAAAATGTTACGAAAAATATTTAGAAGTAAATAAAACAAAAGAATGTAAAATGGAACTAAGATCTATTTGGGTAAATGAAATGAAAGAGCATGAATACAATCCTGTGCATGTTCACTCAGGAGATATACAAACAGGTTTATCTTCTGTTATGATTTTAAAATTACCTGAATCATTTGGAGAAGAATTATCTTCGCCGCATAATCCACAAAACGGTAGACTACAAATACTAGGTGCAGCCAATGGTATGTTTGCACACATTGATTATGAACCTAATATAAAAGAAAGAGATTTTTATATTTTTCCGTATGATATGAGACATTGTGTTTATCCATTTACTGGTTCTGAAACTAGAAGAACGCTAGCAGCAAATTGTGATGTATTTTATAATTCATTAAAAAGTAGAGGAATTAAATGATACGTAAATATAAACCTGTGCTAGAGCCGATGTGGAAAAGTTGGATTATTAAAAGCAACGAAGCAGTTTTAACTCCTGAACAATGTAAAATAGTTATGGATACAGGAAGAAGTTTACAACCTGAAAAAGCTAAAATTGGAATGGGAAGTGGTGAAAAAAGAGATGATGCTAAAAGTAGAGTTACAACTATTTCTTGGATACCTTTTGATAAACTTCCAGAGCTTTATGATACATTAGATAGTTTTATACAAAAAGCAAATGGCAATCATTTTGGTTTTGAAGATATAAGAATAACAGAATCTGCACAGTATACAGAATATCCTCCCGGTGGTTTTTATGAATGGCATATGGACACTGATGTTGTAGGTAAACACGAGCCACCTGTTAGAAAAATATCAATGACTTTATTACTTAATGATCCAAGTGAGTTTGAAGGAGGAGATTTAGAATTAATAGAAGAAAATAAAACAGCACCTATCCAACAAGGACACGCTGTTTGTTTTGCTTCTTTTCTTCGTCATAGAGTTAAACCAGTTACACAAGGAATAAGAAAATCTTTAGTGGTTTGGTTTGGAGGTGCACCTTTTAAATGATCAAAGACCAATTTTTTCCAACTACAATTTATGCAAAAGATATTAAAATAGATAATGATGCTTTAGCTAATAATATTATTAATTGGAGTAAACAAGATCAAGGCGTAAAATTAACTAACGTAGGTGGTTGGCATTCTCCAACAGATATGAATCAAAAACCTGAGTATCAAGAATTATGCAACGCATTATTTGAAATGCAGATGGAAATATACAAAGAAGAATTTATGGAAAGAAGACCTTTATTAGGTAATATGTGGGCAAACATAAATTATAAAGATGGGTCTTACAACAAGCCTCATTTACATCCTAATAGTTTATTTAGTGGAGTTTATTATGTTAAGGCTCATCCAGACGGTGGTAATCTAACTTGCTATGATCCAAGACCAGGAACACATATAACAAGGCCGGTAAGAAAAAAAGTAGATACACCTCAACATTTATGGAATGAGTGTCACATAGCTCCTATGCCAGGAAGAATTATAATGTTTCCTGCATGGCTATGGCATTCAGTTGAACCTAATAAATCAGATGATATAAGGATATCTGTTTCGTTTAATTTTATACAGGAAGGTTTTAATGTTTGATAAATACCAAATAATAAAAAAAGCTTTATCGTATGAGCTAGCTAATTTTATATTTAATTATTTTCTTTTAAAAAGAGATGCTGCCTTATTTATGTATGATAATAATATTATCTATCCAACTGGTTTATACGGAGATAGAGGAGACAGTCAAATACCAGGCACTTATTCTCATTACGCAGATCCAGTAATGGAAACTTTATTAATGAAAGTATTACCTAGAATGCAAAAAGAAACTGGTCTAAATCTATGTCCTACTTATTCCTACGCAAGAGCTTACAAAAAAGGTGATGAATTAAAAAGACATAAAGACAGACCTAGTTGTGAAATATCTACTACAATAAATTTAGGTGGAGATCCGTGGCCTATATTCATAGACGGAACAGGAGCAGATAGCATTTTATCAGGTTATGAAACAACAACCGTGGTAAAACCAGATGCACCTAAAGGTACTAAAGTCTTGCTTGAAGTAGGAGATATGCTAGTATATAGTGGATGTGAACTCGAACATTGGCGAGAGCCTTTTGAGGGTGACATTTGCGGTCAAGTATTTCTACATTATAACCATGTGAATGGCCCATTTGCTGAAAAAAACAGATTTGATGGACGGCCTATGTTGGGTCTACCATCATTTGCTAAATAGTATTATAATGGAGTCATATGTTACAAAAATTAGGTTTTTTACCTGGATTCAATAAACAAGTTACATCTACTGGTGCTGAGTCTCAATGGACAGGCGGAGAGAATGTGCGTTTTAGATATGGTACTCCTGAAAAAATAGGTGGTTGGAATCAACTAGGTGTTAATAAATTAACTGGTGCAGCCAGGGGTCTACATCATTTTGTCAACACAGCTTCTACTAAATTTGCAGCTATAGGAACTAACAGAATTTTATATGTATATTCAGGTGGTGTATTCTATGACATTCATCCTTTAGTTAATCCATCAGGTACAGCAATCACTAACGCATTTAGTACGACTAACGGATCACCGACCGTAACTATAACTTTTCCTGGTTCTCATGGTTTTTCTGCTGGAGATATAATTTTATTTGGTGATGCAACTACTTTTTCAACAATAACTAATTCTAATTTTAGTGCTTCTGATTTTGCAGATAAAAAATTTATGGTGACTAGTATTGTTTCTGCTACAGAAATAACAATTACAATGTCATCAAACGAAACAGGTAGCGGTGCAACTACTTCTGGTGGTATTACTTATTATCAATATTACCACGTAGGACCAGCAGAACAGGTTGGAGCGTTTGGTTGGGGTATTGGTTTGTGGGCTGGTAGCGTTTTAGGAACTGCAACTAGCACTTTGGACGGAGCTATAGGTAGTACATCTGGTGGTAATAATGGATCAGCTACGGAAATTACTTTAACATCTGTAACTGGTTTTCCTACATCAGGTACCAACCATGTACAAATAGGCACTGAAGAAATATCTTACACAGGAATTACAGGTAATAAATTAACTGGTATTGGAAGAGCAGCAAGAGGTACGACAGCCACTACTCACTTAAATGGTGCTACGGTTACTAATACCACAGCATGGACTGGTTGGGGTTCACCAGCAGCAAATACTGACTCTGTTACAGATCCAGGTTTATGGTCTTTAGATAATTTAGGTACGACTCTTATTGCTTTAATACATAACGGAGAATGTTTTGAATGGGATGGTGATGCATCTAATGCTACGTCACAAAGAGCTACAATTATTACAGGGGCACCAACAGCGTCACGTGATATGATTGTATCTACACCCGATCGTCACTTAGTATTCTTTGGTACAGAAACTACTATTGGTGATAAATCATCACAAGACGATATGTTTATAAGATTTTCTTCTCAAGAAAATATTAACGACTACACACCTACAGCAACCAATAATGCTGGTACACAAAGACTGGCCGCCGGATCACGGATCATGGGTGCAACATTAGGTAGAAATGCAATATACATTTGGTCGGATACATCTTTATTTACTATGCGTTTTGTAGGTCAACCTTTTACTTTTGCCTTTGAACAAGTCGGAACTAACTGTGGATTGATAGGTATGAATGCAGCTGTAGAAGTTGATGGTGCTGCATACTGGATGTCAGAAAATGGTTTCTTTAGATATACTGGTAAACTAGAATCTATGGACTGTTTAGTAGAAGATTATGTTTACGATGACATTAACACAACATCTAGTCAATTAATTTATTGTGGTATTAATAATTTGTTTGGAGAGATAACTTGGTTTTATCCAACGTCTACATCTAATGTTAATAATAGAGCTGTTACATATAGTTATTTAGATTCAACAGCTAAAAGACCTATTTGGTTTACAAACGATAGCAATCTTTTTGTAAGAAGCGCATGGGAAGATTCAGCTGTATTTGGTTTGCCTCATGGAACTAAATATGATGCAGGTGATGATGCTTCTTTTGATGTTGAAGGAAATACAGAGGGAATTACAGTTTATTTTGAACATGAAACAGGAGTTAATCAAGTAGAAGCAGGAGCATCTACAACTGCGATACCTGCTAATATTACTTCTGGAGATTATGATATTACACAAAAAGTTATTAGAGGAGCTGCTACAAACATGGCTGACCTTAGAGGTGATGGAGAAAACATTATGAGAGTTAGTAGAATTATTCCTGACTTTATTGCACAGCAAGGTAATACTATTATACAATTAGACCTTAGAAATTATCCTAATAATTCATCAGCAAGTTCATCACTAGGACCTTTTACTGTTACCTCTGCTACAACAAAAGTAGATACACGTGCAAGAGCTAGAGCTATTGCTCTTACCATATCCAATACTGCAGTAGATACTAGTTGGAAGTTAGGTACTTTTAGATTAGATATACAAACTGGAGGAAGACGATAATGTCTATTACAAGATTACAACAAGCTAGACAAATGTTTAGATATGGTGGTGACACTATGGGTGGACCAAATGATAGATCAAGCAATAGTGGTAGTGGTGGTTATGCAGGATCAGACGCAGGATTTGCAAACACAAGCCCTTCTCGTGTAGGAGGCACTGGTGGTTTTACAGATGTTATTAAAGGAACGTTATCGGACCCTCAAGAAAAAATAGATTTTGTAGGCGAAACAAGATTTGGTCCTACACAAAAATATACTGGAGGAAGTTCTTTTTTTGGTGGCGCTAATAAATATGGTTACACGAATCAATATGTAGATCCTACTAAATCCAATTTTGGTAATCTTAAACCAGGTTATGGTGGAAGAGTATTTGGTGGATTAATGAGTTTATTAACTGGTATACCTTTTGTGGGTGGTGCCATTGGTAATATGTATGACAAAGGTCAGGGATTATTTAAAGATACATATTATGATGACATGTCTAACTTTAATCAATTAGGTTTAGGTGGTATAATGCCTGAAGATTTTGAAGATGAAAAAATATCTTTGACTAGTTTTACAGAAAATGATCCTTCAAATTTAGATAGTGCGTTTAAAGAAGCATATAATAATTATTTAATAGATGCTCCTATGGGCACTCCACTATCATTTGAAGAATTTAAAAATGCTTTAAAAGGGATACAACAATAATGGCAAAAATAGTACAAACATTAACTAGAGCAAGCGCAGAATATGATCAAGATACATCACAATCTTTAGTAAGAGATTTAGATGCCGTGTTAGAAAAATTAAATAGTACGTTTCAAGAAGAATTAAAACAGGAGATAGAAGCTAGAAGTTTCTTTTTAGATTAATGGCAGTAGTAAACGAATATAAATTTGTAGGAATAGATAACAATACAACAGGAAGTGCTTTAAATCCTTTTGGCACCGGTAATCCTTTAGTTAGTGAAACATATTTAATTAAATCTATTTTAGTTACATCAGCTGGCACACCTAGCGTAACAGTAACAAACAATTCTATTACAACTATTAAATCAGCTGCTTTGTCAGCAAACGTTACAACAGAATTATTAACCCAACCGTTAATAGTTGTTGGTGGAACTACACTAACAATCCAATCTAGCACTGCAGATTCATTTGATTTTGCAGTAAGCTACTTAAACATCAAGAAAGAGGTAACAACATAATGATAGAACTAACACCAGAAAAGATAATAACTACAATTAAGAACAAGAAAACAGGAGAAGTCTATGAGACTGAAGAAGCTTTAAAAGCTGCAAATATACCTGAAGAGGACGTGCAAAGAGACATAAGAGTTATCATGCCACCTCTTGATTTGTTCGGAAAAACAAAGTAAAGTGGCAAAACCATGGCAATAACAGACATTAACATATCCGAAGAATTAGAAACTAACGCACCATCTATTAAGTATAGAGGTGACGAAGGTCCTAAATCTCCACAAGAGATGGAAAAGATGGCTGATCTTGATTTATTAAGAGAACAATATGAACAATATCTTTATGATTTAGAAGAACAAAAACCAGGTTTTCCTCCTATGTCTTTTGAAGAATTTGCAATATCAATTATGGGTGATCAATCTAAAGGTCCTATATTACCAAGTCCAGAAGATCCAGTTAATCCTTTTGGTCCTAAACCCGAAGGACCAGTATTACCTGACAGAATGATGGCTGGTACAGATACACCTGAAATAGAAATAGAAATGTTGCCAAAATTATTAGAATTATTTAGAGAAAAATTTAATCGTGATCCAGTTAGTATAGATGAATTAAAAAAAGCTATTGAACAGATGCGTGAGAGAGCAGCCTATGGTGGTATCATGGGTAGAGACGGAAGAAAACAATATGGTCTTGGAAGTTTTTTAAAAAAAACAGTTAGAAAAATTATACCAAATGAAGTAGCAAAAGTTGCACAAGTTGCTGCACCTTTTATCGCTCCATTTAATCCATTAGCTGCAGCAGTGGCAGGTGGTCTTGGATCATTTGATCAAACAGGAAGTATTACTAGTGGTCTTAAATCAGGATTAATGAATTATGGTTTAGGTCAAGGTGCTAGATATTTAGGTGGAGCAGATTTGCAAACAGGTTTTAATCCATTAGGTGGATTTACTGAAGGAACTACAGGAACTGGACCATTAAGTAGATATTTTAGTAAACCAACAGGCGAAGGTGGAATAAAAAATTTAACAGAAAAATTTTTTCCTGGAAAATCAGAAGGACCAGTTAATGCTGAAGACATTATAGGATCAAGAACAACTGATAGTTCTGCAAGAGAAACAGGAGCTTTAGCAAACTTAGGCGAAATTCAAGAAACTATACAAGAATCAAAACCTAGAAGTTTAAAAAAATTAACTGAAAAATCAGGTATGAATACTAGAGCATTGTTAGGTATTCTTGGTTTATCAGCAGCAGCCGGTGCTTACACAGCAGCTACAAGTGTAGATGATGTTTTAACAGATGTACAAAGAGGTTCAGGTTTAGATAGTGAAATACCAAGTGGTATATTAAGTATTAGAACAGAAGTTATTGAAGCTATGAAAGATCCTAGTGGTAAAAAACTAGCAGCGTTAAGAACTAAATATCCTTTTTTAGGAACACAAGCATCTAAAGATGTAGCTAACATGGCCATGGGTGGTAGAATAGGATTTAACCAAGGTCTTTTAGCAGGACCAACACCACAACAAAGACAAGCACAACAATCTATTTCAACAATTGATTTAGATAATTTTATTGATGCAGGTCAAGGCATAAAATTATACGGTGGTCAACCAATTATTAAAAACTATTATTCTAAAGAAGACAGTGGCAGAAGAAACGAAGCTTTTTTTGAGATCATAGATCCAATGACAGGAAGTATGTCTACTATATCTGAAGTAGATTTTTATGAAAAATATGGAAAACCAAATGCCTACGGTGGTAGAATTAATAGATCCGAAGGTGGAATCATGGACCTCGGAGGTATGGAAAAAGATTATAGAAACACAGGTGGTTTTGTAGATATTGGTGAATACGAAAAAAAAGATGACGTACCTGCAAGACTAAGTGTTAACGAATTTGTAATGACAGCTGATGCTGTACGTGGTATGGGTAATGGAGATATAGATTTAGGAGCGCAAAGGATGGAAAATTTAATGAAAAATATGGAAAATCAAAGTGGAGCACAACAAATGTTTGGCGTTTCAGAAAGGTTAAGTGAGGTAGTATAATGGCATTTGATTATTTAGAACAAAGAAAAAAAGATAAAAAAAATGAGACCCCTATGGGTAAACAAAGAAGAAAAGAGGGTCTAGTAAGTATAGCTCCAACTGCGATGGTAGAAGGTGTAACTTACCATAAAGATATGGATACTCTTACGCATACAGGACCTGGTAAATTAAAAAAAGAAAAAGGTAAGTATAAAAATGTTAGAACTAGCAAAACAGGACCAAGAAAATTTAAAGGTGGCGGAGTAGCAACAAGAGGATTAGGGAGAGCATTTATGAAAGGCGGAAAAGTATAATGGCTGTACAACAAACACAAGCACTTCCACCACAATATGTAGAAGATCTACAAAAAGATTTTGGACAACAGTTAACAGCATTAACAGCTTCTCCATTAGATACATCTAGATTTGCACCAACAGTTGCAGGTCAAGATACATTGCAAACTCAAGCAGCTACTTTAGCTGGATCTGGTGTTGGATCTTTTGCTCCTTATATTACACAAGCAGGAGCTTATTCAGGACCTACAGGTTATCAATCTTTTATGTCTCCGTATCAACAAGATGTAATTGATACAACACTTGCTGAGTACGACACACAAGCAGCTCAAGGTATACAAAGTATAGCTGATCTAGCAGCTAAGTCTGGAAATTTAGGTGGTGGTAGAGAAGGTGTTATGAGATCACAATATCAAAACAAATCAGATTTAAACAGAGCATTATTACAATCAGGATTATTACAACAAGGATTTACACAAGCTAATCAATTAGCAAACCAAGCTTTTACTCAACAACAAGGTTTAGCCGGATTAGTTCCAACATTAGAAAAAGGTGACATCAGTACTTTGGGTCAAGTGGGCGCGATCCAACAAGCACAGGCACAAGCAAATCTTGATGCAACAAGAGAAAAACAAAGACTAGAAGCATTTGAACCTTACGATAGACTAGGTTATCTAGGTCAAGGAATAGCTAGTATTGCATCTGGAGCACCAGGACAATATCAATCATCTGTTGTACCAAACCCAACTCCGTTGCAGACAGCTCTGGGTGTAGGTTCAACATTAGGAGGTCTATACGGTAATATTATGGGACCTTACAGAACAAGAACTATCTAATGAATAATATATTTAGAAGACCAATGTTTAGAAAAGGTGGTATGGCTTCAGGTGGTATTACATCTGGATTAAGACAAGGTTACAATACTAACGAAAATAATCTTGTGCAACAAAACGACTTTTCTAAATTAGGACAAGTGCAATCTGATTTAGCTTTGTTAAATCAATTAGCACCAGCACCTGTTAGACAACCTAGTACAGCAGCAAATGATTTTATGATTGGTTTAGGTTTAAACTTAGCATCTATACCTCCACAAGGAAACATTTTTCAAACAGCAGCGATGGCTGCTAAAGATCCATTTGCTAAATTTCAAGAACAGAAACAAAAAGAAAATCTTATAGACATGCAAGCTCAAGGAGATCAAAGATCAACAGTTGCTGCATTAATGAAAGGCATAAATGATGACGATAAAAATAAATTATTTGCTGAAGCAAAATACATGGTAGAAAAAGGTGCAACTAATCCTTTTACCAATGAACCATTTAAAGATATTAACGAAGCATATGATGTTTTAATTAGAAAATCTTTAATGAGTAAAGAAAGTTTAAAAACTGATGAAGCTATATTTAATGAAACCTTAGAAACATTATTTAATCAAAATTTAAAAGATGTAAATTTTAAAGGAAACAATCTTGCTGCTAGAAAACTAGCAGAACATGAAGCTAAAGTTATTCATGGTAAATATCCAAAAACATTAACTGATCAATTTGATTCACAAACAACTTACATTGACTCTGTATATGTTGATGTAGATGCTGATGGAAACATGATACTAAATAACATTGGAGCAAATGTAGGTTATAGACCTAACAAAATATATTTTAACATTGCAGACGGAGCCTTTTATAAACTAGAAGCAGATAAAAAAACATTTACTGTGGTTGATATAAACGACTTCGCAGATTAAGGAGTCAGGCTATGGCCGAAAAAGATAAAAAAACTATTAAAGACCAGTTAGATGATCCGCTTTTCGAAGCTTTAGGTGGTCTTAATATATTTGATATGCCTACACCAGGCGACGCTCGTAAAAGACTTATAGAATCTAAAGAAAAAGAGAAAGAAAAAACTAAAAACGAAGAGCTTATAAGTACATTACCTAAAGGTAGTAAAGGTTATCTTGAAGCTAAAGATC
>WLWE01001093.1_pt1 | contig 21368 bp, 26 predicted proteins | sample 6718301 | NCBI WGS metagenome assembly WLWE01 (sample SAMN12718691, study PRJNA515312) | sponge metagenome | isolation source: marine sponge | host: Mycale hentscheli | place: New Zealand: South Island, Marlborough, Capsize Point | collected 2003-05-01 | reverse complement strand
GAATTACACCATCAATAGATATAACTAATGAATCAGCACTAGCTGGAACAAAAGCAACACTATTTTGAGTTAAGTTATATGGACCAGCACCTGTTGCTGTAGCTGGAGTTATTGCATCTAACTTTTGAGTATTAACTAAATTTTCTATTCCTCTTCCTATATATGCCATTATTCAACTATCTCCCAATTATTACTTGTTTCATTCCAATCATAAATATTGTCATCATCAGGTCTATTAACTGGTGCTTCCCATTTGCAAGTAGTTTCATTTAATGTCCAACTAGCAAAAGGTTTAGGTGATATAAAAGCATCTCTATCTTCATCATAAGTATAACCTATTCCTGCATAATTTTTTCTTGTACCATCTGTAAAAGTTTGTTTCCAAATAGCCCAACCTGTTAAATGTTTTAAAAAGTTAATTCCATTAACTTCTTGCTCTACACCATTACTATCATGTAAAACTTCATTAACTACTGATTGAACTTCAATCACTTTACTATTTAATCCTATTTTTGCAAAACTAGCCATTATGTTGTATAACTCCCTGAACCTGTAAATGTTAAAACTGTTTTTCCTGAAACTCCTGTTGCTACTGTTGGACTTCCACTTGTCGTTCCTGAATAATCTCCATCAGGCATACTTAATATAACAACTCCTGAACCTCCAGCACCACCGACAGAATTACTACCACCGACACCACTAGAACCTCCACCTCCTCCTCCAGTATTAGCAGTTCCAGCAGTTCCAGTTCCACCATATACACCAGCACCACCACCTCCTGTGCCACCTGTACCTTGAGTTCCTGAAACATAAATTGAACCACCTCCACCTCCAGCATAAGTTACTGAAGAACCTGTTATAGAAGAAGCTGTACCATTTCCACCATTACCAGCAGCAGAACCTACGGCACTACCACCTATTGCACCAGCACCTCCTCCACCAGCAGTTGGATAATTAGGAGAACCAGCAGTATAATTACCATTTCCACCATCATTTCCTTGACTTGGAGAAGTGCTTGGAGTGTTACCTGAACCACCAGTACCATTACCTGTTCCTGATATTCCAGCACCACCACCACCTGAACCTCCGTCTGACCCATTTATTTCTGATGAAGATAAGTTACCACCTCCACCACCACCACCTGTTGATGTAATTGTTGTAATTCCTGTTCCTGATATAGATGAATCACTACCATTAACTCCTCTAGAAGGTGTTGAACCTGTACCACCAGCACCACCATTACCTACTGTTACTGTAATTGTATTTGAACCAGCAGTATATCCACTTTGTGTTGAAGTTCTTAAACCACCAGCACCTCCTCCACCTCCATGGTCGCAACCTCCTCCTCCACCACCACCAGCTACTACTAAATAATCTATTGAATAGGATTGTGGGGTTTCAAAAGTTACATCATCATCTGAAGAAGGAATCCAACCTTGTGTTGTATCAATATAAGTACAAGTTATTGTTTGACCATTTGTATTATATTCAGGATTAGGACTTGTGTTTCCTTGAAATTTTAAAGAATTTTGATTTATTGTTAATGAATTAGTTGCAAAATTTCTTGCATAATCCATTAATACTATTGTATCTCCAGCATTAGCTGAAGTTGGGAATGTACAAGTTATTGCACCTCCTGTTGTATTTATTGGATAACCTTTACCAACTACTGCTGTAAAATTTGAAGTTTGAACTGATTGCCAATCTGTACCTGTTGCTATTGTTGTTGATGCACCAAGAGCCACAGAAGAACCATTAATTGTAATTGCACCTGAACCAGTTAATTTATCATTAGCAAAAGTACCTGAAGTAATTTTACTTGCAGGAAGATTAGGAATCTCTGCTGCGTCTAAATCAATTGCTGGGTTTTTAATTTTAATTATTGCCATATTATTTTTTATCTTGCCGTTGCTGGTATATTGTTACTTCCTACTAATGGTGCTTCTGCAAATGCCATATAAATGTACGGAGAATTATTTGAATTTACATCTGCATGAGTTGTTTTACATTTAAATCCATTACTTAAAATATCAATTAAAACATTATTTCCGTATGATGTGCTAGAGTTTGCATATAATTGATAATTAGCTACATTGTAACCAAGTCTTTTACTGTCAAATATAACCCAACTTGCTGCACTATCAACTCTTTTAATCATAATAAAACCAGGTTTAAAGCCACAGTAAGTAAATGGTCCATCTGTATTTTCATAACCTGTATATTTACCAAACTTACTAAAACCAGTTTTTTCAGTAAAAACATAAGCTATATAAGTTTGTCCTGACGCATTTGTTCCACCATCTGATTTTATAGAAAATACAGAAGATGTTGGTGTAGTGTTATTCCAAAATCCTGATGAAGTTCCCTCTGTACCATTAGTATTTAATTGAAGAAATTTTGTATTACCTATACCTTCATGATAAACACCCCAGCTTTCAGAACCACTTGTTTTTTTTACTAATATCATTTTAGGAACAGCTCCTAATCCATGTCCAACTGTTGCTGCACTTCCTGTACCTGTATATTGAACTATTGAAAAACCACTTGTTGTATTAGCTGAAGTATAAGTAGAATTTATAGTTCCATCTGTATTAGAAGAACCTTGACCATTAGCTTTCCAGTTCCAAGCAACATTAGTTGTTCCACTATCATTAACATTAGTACCTGATGAACCCATTGTAAAACCATCACTATCAAAAGATGTAATTAATTGTGCATCAGTTGTTTCACCATTAGTTAAACTAGAATAAATAACTTTGCTACCACCTCTTACTGCATCAAATATTCTTGAATCTTGTGTATTACTTCTACTTTTTTGCCATAGCCAATCAGGTTGAAAACCTACTCCTGTTATAGATTGAGAAGAACCTGTACCTGAGTAAAGTACAGTATTAAAATAATCTTTTGCGTTTATTGAATATGCCATTATAAGTTTAATCCTTTAGTTGATAGAGCTGTGTAACCTGTTGGTACATCATATTCAAATTTACCGATACCTGATGCGTTAGTTCCTTCTGAAGATATTGCTCCTGTTGAAAAATATCCATTACCAAAATTTGAATACCAAGTTGTACTTGCATAACCTGTTAAAGCAAATGCATAAGTTGTACCTGCTGTTAAACTCATAGCACCTGTACCTGTTGAACCTGATGTTGGTACTCCACTATTTTGATATGTGCCATTTTTGTGAAAATAAATTTTAGAATTATCTAAATCCATAGCAACTCCAATAATATCTCCATTTGTATAAGTTGCTCCGTAAGATGCTCCACCATTTGCTGCTGCACCATTATTTTGATAACCTTGACCTGTAGAGCTTTGACCAATGTACCATTCAGCAGAACCATTTGACCTAGTATCATTTATATCTACTGCACCTACAATACAATTACTTCCATTTGCTATACATTTAGCTTCAAAATAATATTTACCTGTAGTTGCTCCAATAGTACTAATTAAAGTTCCCCAAGCACTACCACTACCAGATACTAAAGTTGTGTTTCCATTAGTAGGTGGAGCAGACATTTGTGATGCTACTTGAGGTGATAAAGGATTTAAAGTAGCAAAAACATTACTAGGACAATCTTCAGTTTTAGTTAGTGTACCACCATCTAATGTAAAGTTATTACCTTGACCTGACCTATCAGTTAAAGCAGCATCATCTTTAAACCAAAATCCACCTTCACTTCCGTATGTTACACTTGGTGATGTATTTATTTTCCATTCACCAGTAACAGAATCTGTAGAACCGAAATCTGATGCTTGATAAGCATAAGCATCTGTCATATGAAAATGTGATATAAGATGATTATTTAAATTCTTAGCAGAACTAGCTTGATACCATGTTCCAATTTCCATTTTATCTTGGGAATTACTCCAATTTAAAATAGTTGTGTTTTGTGAAATAGTATCTAAACCATCTTCAAAACTTGTAACTCTTTGACCATTAATATACCATTTCACCCTATCTGATGCTGTGCTTAAAGTAGTATCAATGCTAATAACATGATGCCCCCAAGCACAAGGGTCTCTAAATTTTTGTGTAGTTCCTAAAGTTGCAGAAAAACTACCTTGTTTCCAATTAAAATACATAGAGCCATTAGTTGAATAATAAACACCTAACCAATAATTTGAAGAATCATTACCTCTGTGCCAACCCCAAATACCTTGTTGTGTTCCATCATGTTGTCCTTTCAACCAATATGAAAAAGTTGCTTTTGTTGGTGTAGCTGTACTACTTGAATTTCTTCCGACTGATGTTGTCATTAGTTAAACTGCGCTCCCCCTGTTGCACCGAAGCTAGAAGTGAAACTAAAGTTTCTATCTGCTGTCTGACCTTCGGCATCTGTTATTCTAATTGTAAAGTTATAAGTAGTAGGTGTCGTAGACGACCCACCGAAATCTGTTGTTGTTAATGCTCCAGTTGATGTGTTTAAAGTTACATTCGCTGTAGATAATACTGATGTAGTTTCAGAGAAAGTAATTGCACTATCTGAACTTCCTGCAATCGTAGCAACTGTACCACTAAAATTACCTGCAAAAGTTCCTAGAGAACCTGCTGACGTACTAAATGACGGAGCAGTTGAAGCTGTAAGAATATTATTTGTACTTCTTCCTGCGTTACCATCAGGATTTTCTACTCTTACGTGGTAGTTTCCTAATGCTAAAGTTACATTAACTGAAAGTGTTGTAGCATTAGTAAATGAAATAGTGTTAGCAACTACTACTGAACCATCTGTTTTAATAAACTCTACTTGAGGTATTGATACAAAATTAGTTCCTGTAATATTTATTGTTGTAGCTGTATCAGGTGCAATCGTTTGTGATACATCTGCTACAGTTGGTTTTGTTTCTGTTGCATCAATCCAAGATAATTGATTTGATGAAGTACCATTTGTAGCAAGTACTTGTCCATTAGTTCCAACTGAAGTAGGAAGAACTAAATTATAAGATTGACCTGCTGAATGTGCAGGACCTGCTATAGAAACTCCATGGGAATTTTGTGAGCAATTAAGAATAATTTTTCCATCTGCTGAAGACCCATCACCTTTAATAGTTAGTCCAGGTGTAAATTCTGTTTTAGCATTTGTGATAGCATCTGCATTTACCTTAACTTCAGTTACAGCATTAGTAGCTAGTTTGTCTGCTGAGACAATACCAGTTGCTAAATCATTTGCTGTTAAAGCTGTATCTGCAGGTTTCTTACCAACATATGCCATGTGTTAATTTCCTTAAATTATGCTGAGATAGTATCTACAACACTTGTTATAATATCAATAGAAGAAGCTGCAGAAGCTACTGCCTCAACTGAATCACCTGATTGTAATACAACTTTTGAACCACCATCAATTAATTCTAATGAACCACCTGAAGGGATGGGTGCATCTTTAATTATATGTGTGTTATCACTACCATTTTTTACATAGACAGTAACATTCACAGAGCTACCTGAAGTGTTTGAACATCTAATTCCAATAATTGCATCATCAGAGTTAGCTGCACTTCTCAGCTCAGTAGGTGAACCAGCATTGTTTGATATGTTTCTATTTAAAGTTCTTTCGAAATCTTGTGCCATAGATTATCCTAATTATACCATTTTATTGTTTAACTGTCAACAACTATAAAGCTATTGCCATTGCTACAGCAAATCCATTTGATGCTTTTGCATCTATCTGAGTTTGTATAGCCGAAGTTACACCATTAATGTAACCAAATTCAGTATTATCTACTGAACCATCTCCCACTAAATTTGCATTTAATCTATTAGACGAATCTATAGTTGCTTGTTTAGTATTGATTTGAGTTTGAATAGCTGACGTTACGCCATCCAAATATCCAAATTCTGTATTACTTACTGAACCATCATGTATTAAATTTGCATTTAATCTATTTGATGCATCAATAGTTGCTTGTTTTGAATCTATTTGAGTTTGTGCATTTGATGATAAAGAATTAATAAATTGAAATTCTGCACTTGTTACTGAACCATCTGCAATTTTTGTAGCATCAATAGCTGCTGCAGCTTTAATATTAGCATCTTCAATATTAGTAATTGAGTTACCAGTACCATCTGCATCTATAGTTTTATTTGTTAATGTATCAGTTGAACTTGCTGTAATTAAACCAGTTGTTAATGTACTTAAATTTACATTATTACCATTACTAATTGTTAAAGTTGGTGTTGAAAAACTTAATGTTTGATTATCTGTTTCTGCAGTTAAATAACCTGCATCATTTGTCCATTGTGATATATTACCAGTTTTATTACTTAAAGCTTGTGAGCCAGTTAATGTTACAACTGAACTATCAATAGCTATATCATTTGCATTAGCTGTAATACCTGTACCACCTACAACATTTAATGTTACATCTCCTGATGTACCACCACCTGTTAAACCAGTACCAGCTACTACTGAACTAATATCTCCAGTTGGTATAGTTGCTACTTGAGTATCAACATATGCTTTAATAGATTGTTGTGAAGCAACTGCTGTAGCAGAATCAGATGACATATTATCTTCATCTTTAAAAGCTGTACCACTAATACCAGTATCTAAAACTGGGCTAGTTAAAGTTTTGTTTGTTAATGTTTGAGAACCTGTTAATGTTGCAACTGTAGAATCAATTGCAAATGTCATTGTTTGAGCAGAACCAGTTGTATCTATACCTGTTCCACCAGTTAATGTTAATGATTGTGAATCTAAATCAATTGCTTGATTACCACCTGCATCACCTGAAAAATCTAAATCACTAGCTGTTACTTGTGCATCAACATAAGTTTTAATTGCTTTAGCACTAGCTACTGTATCATCATTTCCTGATACTGCACTTAAATCTGTATCTACATCTGTAATAGAAGCTGCTGAACCAATTACTAAACCATCTAATGTAACTGTTCCATCAAAAAAAGAATCTTTAAATTGTAAAGATGATGTACCTAAATCAATATCATTAGTTGTAATTGGAACAATTGCACCATCTGTTAATTTAAATTGTTGTGTAGATGTTCCTGATACATCAACATGAAAACCTATTTCATCATTTGTTGTATCTATTAAAATTTTGTTTAATGGAGTTGTAAGACCAGCATCTCCAATTAATCCTATAACTGGACCTTCTGCTGATGTACCATCATGTTTGTGTCCTGATGCATTATTAAATGCAGCTAATAATTGATTGTATTCATTATTAAATAATGCTGCTGTAACTGTATCGCCATCATTAATAGAACTCTGTCTAGTATATCCTGCCATAATTTATCTTCTTCCTCCTGCTATAAATGAAACAAACATTCCATTTACTGAATATGGTGCATTTGTATCATCACTAAAAAATTTAAAGTTATTAGAAAACCCACTTCCTGTTACTAATATACTTTTACTTGGTAGTGTTGTTGCTCCAAAAGTGGCTGAAGCAAATACTGCTGAACCAAATAATGAAGCTGAACTTAAATTTCCAACTGCAAAGTTTCCAGGTTGAGGAACTTCACTACTTTCAAAATCATATCTGATTCTTAAATTTAAATCGTTTTGTGTTCCTTCAGGTTCAATATTAGTTTTTACTTTGTATAAACTTTTTCTTAAACCATTATCACCATAATCCATATCAGGTGTTTGAAATTCAGCTACTACATTAGAGCCATCAAAACTATTACCTGTGTCATGTTTATAAACAAATCCTGTTTCATCTGTATGATGTAAAACTTCTGTACCATTTGTATTTATATCAGAACTACAAAACTTAACAGGTAAACCTTTAGTCTCACTCCATTCAAAAGCAGGAACACCATCAGAACTATATTTAAATGTACCGATAATTCCTTTTTGTCCTGAAGTCGCTTGACCTGATTGATAATAAAATAATCTATATTGACTTCGTTCTCTAATTACCATACTTGAAATAGTATAATTAGCAAAGTTATTAATTATATCATTTACTAATGGTAAAATTTTTCTACTAATAGAACTTAATTCTACGTCATCAATTCTAGCTGTACCAGCAATTGTTCTTAATCCATCAGGTGCTAAAAAAATTAAATCTCCACCTATCTCTTGAATTGAATTGCCACTTATACAACCTATGTTTTTTGTTACTGATTTAATTATAGGAGTAGAATCAAGGTTTGTCAACTCATAAATACTATTTTTACAGAAGATAATTAAACTATTTCTAAATACTTTAATACCTGTTACTATATCTCCTACATCTACAAATCCTGCAGATGAACCTTCAAAATCATAAGGTTTTAATCGAGTACTATAGTAAACTAGACTTGGATTAGATGCTTGTCCTGATACTACAATTCTTTCAGCATATCTTTCAATTAATGAACATCCTACTGGAGAAGACCTTGTTACTTCTTCAAAATGATATTTATTATTATCATCAATAAAAAATTCACCTATTTTATTTTGTCCATCTACAAAATATAATGTTCCATATAAACCATGAGATTCAAAATTTGAAAATTGAACATTAGTTTGATTAGTTCTTGGAATTGTTGTAGCAGCAGCTAAAGCAGTTGAAGCAATACCACCTTTAAAAAAAGATAAACCATTTTGAGTATTACCAGTATTTGCATTAATATCTAATGTTAAAACAGTATCACTTGTAATAGATAATACTTTATAAAAATTATTATCAATTTTAATATCATCACCTACAATAAATTCAGAAGTAAATACAGTATTTATTCCTGTTACTGTTGCTGAACCTGAGCTAATTGAAACTGTTCCTGTAGCTGCTGTAAAAGTATCTTTGTTAATTTGAACATAAGAAGTACCTGTAGTACTAAAATATAAATTAGCACCTTGAGCTACTATAATTCCATTTGCATATCCTGAAATACCATGAATATTATCTGTATTAACTCCTGAAGGAATAACTGCACTACCTCCTCCTAATTTTTCAAATCCACTTATTCTTCTATAACCACCTGTAGTAGATGATTCAAAATTTTTTAAAACTGTTGCTGCACCAGGAGTTTTAAATAAAGCATGAGAGCTTGAAACTAAATCCAAGCCTCCTTGTACTGTAATTGAAGCTCCTTGTGTTGGCATAGTTTATTCCTTAGTATAAGTATGTAAATCTAACGTCTGACATATATTCAGGTTGAGGTGAATTTAATTGGTCAGCCATATTTTGTAATCCTTTTTTATATTCATCTAAGGCTAATTGCGATTGTGCAATATTATCTTTAAATTGATAAATATAATATCTAGCTCTTGCTAAAAGAACTGGTTTGTATTGTTCAGGAAATAAAACTGTATCTGTATCTGCAGCTAAAGCTGTAGGTCTATTATAAGCAAAGAAATAAATTCTGTAAACTTTATCAGGTATTGGAGATAATCCAAATCTTCTTCCATCTGAACTTCTTAATACTCTAATAGGTGTTCCATATGTTTGTGTATTAGCTTTGTTAGCTTCTTCAGATGCAGCATAATTTTGTCTCCATGCTGATAAAGTTGTAAAAGCTAATTTGTTAATTGTAAAAGGTGCTGTCTCTCCATTAACACCTTCTTCAGTTAAAGTAAAACCATCCCAATTAACAGAATCAAAATCAGCATCCACATTAGATGCTCCTGGTTTCATTAAATACCATCTTGTTCCTGCTACAGTTTCAACAAAATGATTACCATAATATTCATTTTGAGGTGCTGCAGTATGTAACCAAGACCATTCATCTACTGAATCTACTATATCAAAGTAAGCTCTATTAACACAATTAGATACAAACTTTTGTATTCCTAATGCTCCTGATACAGTTGTAACTTCAGGTTCATTTATTTCAACCAGTAGTTCGTTAACCATTGATAAATATGTTTTAGCCATTTAACAATTCCATGCTCTTAAAGATTTATTAATTCTTGAATTAGGGTCTCGTGCAGTTTTTTTAGATGTAAGTTTCTTTTTCATTCCTTTCATCCTCGCACAAAAACTCTTTCTTCTTTTATTGCCTTTTACTTTACTTGGTGCTTTTAAGTTTCTTTTCTTACCAGTTTTAGTTTTACCTTTATTGTAAGATGCTCTACCTTTAGCATTTAATCCACCTTTAGGATTTTTACCCTCTTTACGAGTCCAAGCTGGAGAAGACATTATTCCCATGCTTATTTTTTCTTTTTATTTTTTTTAATTACTATAGTCATCATTCCACCATGACCTTTTTTATTTCTATGAACTTTACCACCATGTTTGTATTTTCCTTTATTGGAAACTTTACCACCTGGCATTGCTTTTTTCATTGGCATTTTAATTCCTTTATTTTATAATTTATATTATAATTGCAATAACTAGAATAACTAAAACTGCAATCGTTTCAACTTTATGTTCATTAACAAAATGTTGACATTTGTTTTTAATTTTTTCTATCATAATTATATTTCTCCTTTGTGATAGGGGGTATATTTCAACCCCCATATCATATTAGTTGTTGTAGCTAAGACTATACAACGTAGTGAATTTTCCCTACGATTTCAGGTCTTAATACTTTTCTACCCCATACCATTAACCCTCTAACTATATCAGAGAACGTACCTGTGTCTCTAATAGTTTCTACTTTGTTCATAGAAGATGCAGCAGATGTTGCACTAATATGACCAAATAGAGCTACAGGTGCAGTTGCTGAACCAGCAGGTGTTGCACCAGATAAGTCATTAGTTGGTAAGTTGTTAGATTTATACATTTGGAATCCTCTTAGGAGACCACTCGCCACTAAACCATTTCTGATTGAACCTTGACCAGCATTGAAGTCAACTGATAAAAGTTTTGAAGCAGAGTTAGATAATGCATTGTACCATTCAGGTGCAGCTACAAACCATCTACCTTCTTCAGGAGCGTTAGCTTCGTCTAATTCTTTTGCAGCTAATGCCATTTGGTTTAAAGGGTCAACTTTACTACCTGTGAATCCAATATCAATTGGAGCTGAAGTAGTTCCCATGCCTGTATTTACAGTTGCACCAGCTCTAATAGCAGTTAGGATGTTTGAATCCATTGCATCTCTTAGTGCGTATGCAGCGTTATCTGAAGCTACGGCTTGGAAGTTAACGTGAGAGAACCTTTTTTCAAGGTCATCTAGTTTGAACGAGAATGACTTAGCTTGGTCTATTGTAAGAACAAGTTCTTGGTCAGTCAAGTCAGTTGAAGTTACAGTAAGACCTCTTGTGTAGTCTGCTACTGCAATTTGAGGTTCTTTGATGATGTTTACTGTATCACCAAAGTTAGATATTTCACCCATATAGTCTGTGTTACAGATTGCTTCTGCAACAGCAGCTTTTCTAAGTGCTATTTGTACTTTCTTTGAATAGATTTCAGGTATGAAGAAACCATTAGTTTGACCACTTACCCCTAATCCAAAGTTGTACGTTGAACCACCAGCAAATTTTGCCATGATTACTCCTTTGTTTTAGTTGTTAATAAAAAATGAAAAAGTTAATTACTTAACTCTTCCTTCACGTTGAGCTTTTACAATATCTTTTTCATACTGCATAAACTCTTCGTCTGTCATATTAGCTATGTCAGAACGATTGAAGACAACATCTTTTGATTCAGAAGTTTGAACTTGTTCGTTTGTCTTAACTAACAAATCTGCTCCTTCATTTTTGGATGCCTTCTTCGTGGTTTTTTTATCAATTCCAAGTCCTCGGTCCTTCTTATACAAGTCAATTGCTCGTGCAGCAAGAGTTCCATCAGAGTTATTTTCATATATCCATTTTTTAATTTCCATTGGTTGAGCATCTGCCCAGTTATGAAAATCATCAGACTCTTTTATTTGTTCAAAGTCAGGATGATATTTTGAAAGTTCAAGGGCAGCTTCTCTCTCTTGTAAAGTTTGATTTGCTTTCTTTAAACCTTCTAACTCAGTTTGTAATGTCTTAACTTCATTTTGCGATTGTAAGTGAGATACAGTTTCCACAACTCCATAAATATCAGGATAATCGTTTTTAAAAGCTTCAAGCTCTTCTTTCGATTTAGGTGGTTGGTACTTAGGTCTGTTCTCTTGAAGTTGAACTTTAAGGTCACTTTCCTTATTATTCCATTCACCTAACTTCCTGTCATAATATCGTTTCAGGTCGTCATATCTTTTCTTATAATCAACTTTTGTATAAGGATTAGATTCTACATTTAATGCAGAGTCTTGAACCTTATCCGTAGTGGCTGCCGTACTTTCGGTAGTATCTTCAGGGTTGCTGTTCGCAGTAGCTGTTGATACATCTCTTGTACTTGCAGGGGTTGGCACAAACAAACCATCATCAGCAGAAGTTTTATCTTTAGGCATTGATTTCTCATTATGCCAAGATTTATTTCTATTGTAAGGATTTGCTTCGGCTTCTTGTCTTTGTCCTTCTTCGTTTTTACTCATTGTGTCCTCCTTTAGGGCTTCTTTTAACTTTGAAGGTAGCTAAAATTGGTAATAGTTTTTAAACGAAGCTACAAGGGCTTATAATAAATTATAAGGTAGCTTGTCTATCCATAGAGTTTACCTGTCTCTATAAATTCTGTTATACGATTTCTTGTTCCTCTTCTTGAGATTGAACACCAGCGTCATAAGATTCTTCTGCTTGTTTCATCATTTTTCTTAATTTATCTACACCAAGATTTTTTACTGCTTTGGCTGTAAAGACAAATTCTCCATCTGATAACAATGCTGGGATAGAGTCTGAAGTTCCTGTTCCTGGTCCTTCTACTTCTCCATCATCTGTAAATTCTGTTGCAACTAATTTTGGAATGATAGCTTCTAATTCAGGGTGCATATCTACTGCTTCATCCAATAATGTTTCTTCTTCTTCTGATAAAGCTGAGGTATCTATAATTGCATCCATACCTTCCATATCTTCATCTGTAATATCTTCTTCCATTTCTTCATCCATACCAACTGGCTTTTCTAATAGTGAATCTTCCATATCCATTTCCATGGGTACTTCTTCTTCCATAGTTTCTTCTTCAACTATATCACCTTCGGCATATGCTTGATAATCAGGTCGTTGGTCATACTTACCTTTTTCAACACCAATCATTCCACCTAATGCAGCTTTAACTGGACTTAATTTATTTTTTAATTGTTCTATTTGATTTTCAATTTTTTGTTTTTCAGTAGGGTCAACAGTAATTTCTTCCATTGCTTCCAACTTATCAATTCGTTTATTGATGATTACATCTTTAATACTTTTATTGTCTGCCATTTCTTCCTTCATAATATCAGAAATATTTGGCATATCTTCTTGTTCTAAATTTGGAACATCAGATGGTCTAATTTCATCACCATCTCTATATTTTTTTCTTTTTAATAATCCACCCATATTCTTTTTTATAACTCCTTTTCCAATTAAAATATCTTTTTGTGTTATATCTCCACTACCATCTAAATCAGGGAAAGATTCTCCACCTTTATTAAATCTAGTTCTTGAAGGAGAAAGTAATCTTGATGGCATACCTTGTCTAGCACTTTGTGGAGTACTAACATCATAAGGTGTAATACCATCTTCCTCATCCTTTTGTTTTTTAATAAAAGGAGGCATAGACATAAGTCCACCAGTTTTCATTTTCTTGGCTTTAATTCTTTTCATAAGTTTCCTCTTAGTTAATTATAGAAAGAATAAACTAATATGTCAACACTAATTTATTTTAGCTATTTCTCTTACGTTATTGGGTAGGTTCTTCAGTTTGTCCAGTAAATTCCATCTCCCCTGGCATTGATACATTGCCTGGTCCGATTGGGCTTTCGCCATTTCCTGAGTTGTCTGCTCCTGCATTTTCTGCAGGTATTCCTCCATCACCTTCCATTGGTCCGAGTTGACCAGGGATAGGAGCTGTAGGGCTAGTTCCTTTGTTAACATTTTGTTGTCCTATTATTTTTGCGTAAATTTCTGCTTCATCTTTTGTATTCATTATTTCTTCAGGGTCTAAATCTAAAGAGAACGCTAACTCTTTTATAACCTCTGACATTCTAACAAAAGGTGCAATTGCTGGATTCTGTACTGTTTGTAAGAACATAGTTAGTCTTTGACTTCTAACTTCTTTCTTCATTAAACTAGAAGAACCCGTTGCTTTAATTTCTAAATCACCTTGTATTGGTAAATCACCTTCATAGAATTGCATATTCCATTGATACATTGCTTCACCTAAAGGTTTTATTAATTGGTCATCAATATTTTTAATTACTGTTTTAATATTTAATGAAGCTGCTCCCATTAACATTGACATACCTGCTGCTGTTCTAGTCATACTTTGAACACCAGTTTGTCCATGTGAATAAGAAGGTAAACCTGTTGATTCATCTGCAAGTTGTCTAAACTTATCAAACATCTGCATATTTTCTACTGCAGTATTTGGAAACTTTAATCCATAAATAGATTGTCCAGGAACACCTGATTGTCTTTTAAATATTTTACCAGGAAATACTTCCATAGTTTGATTAGATGCTAATGCAGATTCATCTACATCAAATACTAAGTTACCTGCTAATGCTAAATTATCAATTGCCATTCTTGCATGACCATTCATAATTTGTTGTGCATCATCCATATTTTCAGGAACACCTATACCAAAAAATGTATATGGATTCTTTTCATAAACAAAAGCTTGATAAGGAGTTCTAAAAGGTTTAAATGGATTTTCAACAATTCTAATTACTTTGTCTCTAATCATCCAAACATTAACTTGAACTTCTTGTGCATCATCAATTTCTTCATCAAGTTGTAAGCCTTCTTCTTTTGCACTTAATGCATCCATTGTTCCCCAGTATTCAATAACTTCAAATCTATTATTTTCAATATCAGGGTATTGACTTTTTTCTAAATCTATATCTGTTTCCCAAGACTTCTTATTATATTTAGCACCCATTCTAACACAATCAAGTATTGCTTGTTTATTAAAGAAAGGTCTATTTGCTAAATCTAAAACTTGATGTCTATTTAATCTATGTCTTTGAATAACATATTCAGCTTCTTCCATAGTTCTAGCATTAGGGTCAGGGTAAAAATCCCATATGGAAACAAATTCTACTTTAGGTACTTTTACTGTTTCAGGTTTATATTCTCTTGCTGTACCATTACCTGTTGAACCATATCTATGTAATGTTTTATTATAAGTAAATGGTCCTTTTAAAATTCCTGTACCTAATAAACAAGATTCAAATATTGCATTTCTTAATTGAATACTTCCATCTGATTCTTCTATTTGGTCGTGTATTAATTTTTCTAATTGTCTTGCTGCAATTTGTGCAGGTTTAATTTGAGGCATCTCAGGACTTGGTGCAGGTCCTTCAGTTAAATTTGCCTTTTCATATTTTTCTTCAAGTCCACCTAAGAAGTTTTCATTTAACGATTCAAATGTTGCACCTTTAGGTAAATCATTTCCATCACCTGGAAAACCTAAAACAGAAGATGGTGATGCATCTCGCATACCTTCACCTGGAATATAATCCATGTTACCTTCTACACCTGGAACATTTTGACTTGAATCCATTTGTTCTTTTAATGGATTAAGATGAGCATATTCTGCTATGCCTTCAGGAACTCTTGTTTCTTGAATTGTTAAAGGAAATTTATTAGCACCAAATAAAACATCTATAAGTTGTCCATAGGCTGCTAAAACTTTTGTCTTAGTAACTTTAACAAACACTCTTGATTTTTCATGGTCTCTAAAAGCTACGTTTTTATAATATCTACCACGATAATTATGATAAGCTTGTAACCATCTATCCTCATCATCTTCTCTAGTAGTTTCACATTGTTGAAATTTAGAATTAATATTTGCAACTAATGCTGAAATCTTTTCTTGTTCTCTTGCATCATCTGAATCATTCATAGAATTATTTGCAGAATATTGGTCATATGTAGCCATAATTACACCTTTTCAGTTTTGTCGTAATACTTATAATAATACAACTTTTATCAAGACTTGTCAACTATTTTTTTAATACTCAATATTACACTTGTAGGTATCAAAGTTACATTACCTAAATCATCTAAGTCACCATTATCATCTTCAGCATAATCACCGAATACTCTAGTAACACCCTTGGTTTGACTTAGCAAATGACCCTTTGTAATACAGACAGGTAATTCCATTTCTTTTACTTCTTTAATAGAACTCCAACTAGATTCAGAAATTATATCTAACCATTTTATTTCAACTAATGGATAGTTTTCTAATTCATTATCTGTTTTTTTCTTTTTAAATTTGAGTATCTTTCTTTTTTTCATTAGTCTTTCTTTTCAAAGTCTTTAGTTGCTTTTCCGTAGGGATTAAAATTACCCTTACCTTTTATTGTAGAATCTTTACACCAATCAGTAAACTGGTCTTTGATTCCATTTCCATCAGCATATCTAAAAATATTCATTTTAAATACTTGTTCGATATGGTCTTGTTTAATATACTCTTGTAAATCTTCATAAGATAATTCTTTATCATATTCTATATTTTTATTTTTATCTTTAAATGTATATAGTGGCATTTAATATCCAAATGTTGGGTCTGAAGGTGTCCATTTCTTTTTATCTGACATAGCCTCCCAAACTGATTGTGTTCTAGGTCTTGACATAATTAAATATCTTAATGCATCATATGCGTGGTCTGATGCTTTTGTATCTACATCTTCAGGCTTATTAGGGTCTAAAGGAATAGATTGAATCTCTCTAATTAAATTAGGACAGTTTTTAAATATTTGTAATTTAGGTCTGCCTTTATCATTTATTTTTAATCGTTCATGTATTTGTATTTTACCTTGTATTCTATTTTTATCAGCTCTTCTAAGTTTGTGTCCAGCATTAGATAATACTTCTCCAACTGTTGGTCCTGTTGCTCCAGTTCTATTCCAAGCTGCCCAATCTAAAACACCTCTAACTGATAACCTATCTTCTTTTTCAAATTCATAAATCTTTTCAGCTAAATCTTTTCCTGTTAAACCTTTTTGATATAACTCTCTATAAATAATTAATGTTTCATCACTTGGGTCTATTGCTGCCCACACTACTGCAGATTCTGCTGCGTAACCATAGTCAATTCCTTTTACTCTATCCCAATGTTTAGGTAACGTATATGGGTCAATACAATGTGTATCATAATCAAATTCAACAAACGCTGCTCCTTCGGCAACATCCCAATTACCTTCTAGTAATTGTTTTCTTTGTACTGCTGGTAATGACATAAGCATTTGCTCATACTTACCATCAGCAGATAAGAAAGGATTATCTTCTAATCTAGCTGGTATAAATTTTCTTGTTATCTTATCTTGTCCTGTAAAAGATTCATTTGGTGGTGATGGGTCTAAATATCTTTTCTTTACCCAATGACCTCCAACTCCTCCAGGGTTAGCAGTACATCTAATATAACATTGTATTGCTGGATTAGTTGTTCTTAATCTTGATTGTAGATATTGTAATGGAAATTCTGTAGGGTATTGAGTTAATTCATCTATACCTATCCATGTATATGATTGTCCTTGGTATCTATATACATCAGCGTCTCTATCAAGATAACCAAACTCTAATGATGCACCTGATGGAAACCTCCATATCTTTTCTACTTCTCTAAACTTTGCTCCTGCAAAAGCCTTTGGATATAACTCCCTAGACTTATCAATTAATTCTCTTAACTCAGGCATAGACTTTCTTAATAATAAAGCTCTATGTTCTTTGATATGCATAAACCTTAGTGGGTCAACTAACATAGCATATGACTTACCACCTCCAGCAGAACCTCCATATAATACATCTTGTTCAGGTGCTGCTAAAAATTCTGTTTGAGGACCATCATTAGGTTTAAATACTATCCTGTCTTTTTCTTTTTCGAGTAGTTCTTTAACTTTTTTAGGAAGTGATTCCAACTTCTTTTCTTCCACAACACTACCTGTTTTACTTTTTGCATTTGGATTTAAAGCTTGGTCAACTGCACCGATTGCTTCCTTCTTGTTGTTTAATCTATGTTTAGTATTAGCTAGTTTCTTAGCTAATCTTTTAATTTCTTTTTCTTTTTCTTTAACAGCCTGTCGAGCTGCTATCTTAGCTTTCTGTTCTTGCGAAAAGAAATATTGTCTTTTAGGCTTCTCTGTCATATTAAGGTCTTAGTGTCCAAAGTATTATTATACCAATAGCTATTAATGATATAGCTGTATTGATTGGAAAGAAAAATTCCATTACTCTGATACTCCCATAACCCATAATACTATTAACACACAATAAATTATTTCCATTAACTATCCTTTTGTAATAAACTTGGTTTAGGTTGTTCTTTTGATTTATCTTTGTCTATAATCTTCTTTAATCCCATTGCAGATAACTTGCGACCTGTTTGAGATTCTAAAATTTCTACAGCTCCTCTAAGGGAGAATGCCCCAGCTTTAACACTATCCTTCATTTCTTTCAAGGCGTTTATTTCTTTTTCAATTGGTTCTAATGTTTTATTATCTTCTTTAAGCTTATAACCAAAAGGTATTGTTGAACTACTTCTGTTCGTCATCTATTTGAGCCTCCTCAGCTTCAGCATCTATTATTTTCTCTTTGTTAGGTAATATAAATATACCACTTGCAGCAGTATGTGTAACATCTAACTTATCTCTTTTGGCAACACCAACTCTATCTAATAATGTCTGAGCTGCCTGTAGCTTAGCACCTACTTGTGGTATAGGGTCATCACTCATAAGTATCTCTACAAGCTTCTGTGAAGCCATGGGAGCTGACTTAGCGAGTATCTTTGTAGCTACTTCTACTATTTCATCTTTTAAGGAACTTACTATATTTGATTGAGAGGTCTCTGCATACCCTGCAATACTTAGGGCGTGTTTGATATTTCCCTTAGCTTCATGTGCAAGAGCATCCAGGAACTTTTGTTGTTGCTCATTGAGTTCTCTCTTTTTCTCAGGAGGTAATAAACTATTATTCATACTTGTATTATACCATGTATAAATCTAGTTGACAACAAGTTTATTTTTTTTAAATGTTGACAGATGTAAGAAGTGGGTGTATAATAACTAATGTACCCTCCAGGGGGTGAAACATATACATAGGTATATTTAATCTTAGCTGGGGCAGTCCAGCAATATAACAACCCCCAATCATATCTACTAAAGCAGGGCGAACCTATCTAGTTTACACTAGATTCTGCCTAATTTTGTATGGGCAGTATATACTATACCCCCACACCCCCCCGTGGCACATATATACCCTTTGCAAATTAGACTCATTCTAAACTAAAAATATATAACTCATATCTTTATATATCTTTTAAAAATCTTTAAAGATATTTCAAGCATCTAGTTTACAATCTTTAATTAAATATTCTTAGATATAAAAGATATCTTTATAATCTCAATCAATCTTTTAAAATAACCAACAACAACAATAGCAATTAATCTATTTGGCAGGGGTCAATAGTTCCAGCAGTTTAAAGAATATATCAATAATTTTTATAGCTGGGGGCGTATGGCTTTTAATCTTTTAATATCTCAATCAATCTTAATTTAATCTTTATAAATATAGCTTATTCAATCAATCATTGAGTAGGCTTTTTTTTTGGCTTTGGTGTTCTTGCTTTGTTCTATTAATTAGATTGACCCATTATGAACACATTAATAAATTATTTACTTGCTTTTATTTTTGGTTATGCTATTGATTAAGCATGATAACAAAAAACAATTATAAACAATTTGGAATTAAAAACTGGAAAGCTTTTAGGAATTACAAAAAGACTTTGAAAGCTAACCCAGTTATTTTTTCAAAATATTATAGACCCTCAAAAAGTTCTATTTATAATGATATAAATATGAGTTTAAAGGGTGGACAATCTAAAAAATGCAGGTATATTGGTTATAATTAAAAAGTAAAAATATAAACAGCATTTTAATTAATGCTATACAACTGGAGGTAGAATATGATACAAGTACAATTGAATTTACCTACTACAACCAATAGTGGTAAATCTACAAAAAAGATACTTGATAAATTAGAAATTGAGACTTGCGAAAAATTTGGGGGTATGACAGTTTTTAAAATACCTTTAATATTTAGAGTAAGATTAGCATTATTTAAAATATTTAATGTAAAAAATGCAGAGGGTCTTTGGCTTGATAAAAATAAATTATACCGAGATAAAATAAAAATATTTCAAGTCGCAATTGATAAAAAAGATGTAAAGAAATTTCTTGCAATGTGTCAGAAATATGCTATAGAGACCGAGCAAATAGCGTATTACGTTGTAATTAATAACAAGCCAAAAATAATAAACACGTAAACAATACAACTGGAGGTAGAAGATGAGTGAGAAAAAAGAAGTACCAAATTTATTTAATTTGGTTGACAACCTAGTAAAAATAAGAAATACTTATAAAGACTATGAGCCAAAAAGCAAAAAGACTATTGAATTTCTAATGTTAGAAGATGATTTCAATAAAACAATAAGAGGCATACAAAATTTTTACAATTATATTGATTATGATAAATTAATTAATGATGTAAATAGTAAAGATTTTATAGACAATAACGAAAGATAAACAATACAACTGGAGGTAGAAAATGATTATAACTGATGAAAAAGAAAATCAAATTATAATAAATCTTTTAAAAATAGTAGCTGATGATTGTAATTTATACTGGGAAAATGAAAAAGAAATTGACCACGATAAAAAAGAATATGAAAGTTATTTAAAATTAAAAGAAAAATTAGATTATTATATGAATACTGATGAATTAAAAAATATTGATTTGATGAGTATTTTATATAAATTTAAGCAAATATAAACAATACAACTGGAGGTAGAAAATGAGTAAACAATATCTAAGAAGTACTAAAAATTTATACTGTGATTATGTTAACGGCTATCAAGTATATTACAGCTACAATACAGCCGTTGGAGTAAGATTTCCAAACAATGACCTATACTTAGCAGAAAACGTATGGAGTACAACCACAGGTAGGCATTTAACTTGGATAGATGGAGGAAGCAAGGAAGCTAAGGAAAGCCGAATAAAATATAATGATTTATTAGAAATATTTAAAAATAAAAATATTAATAAATATTATTACTAAACAAATAAAGGAGGAGTACAACTATGACTAGAATACTACTTGCAATTGCATTTGCAATGAGTTTTGTGTTGATGTTTTTAGGTGTGATAATTATGTTACACTTAGATTTATTTACAGGGTTCTTAGTATCAACTGTTGGTTGCATATACTTTTTTAAGTATCTGCCATAATTAAACCACAATTATATGCTAAGAAAAAACAATAAACAACTGGAGGAATAATGTTTATACTAGAAATAATACCAATGCTTTTAATATATATATTATTTATTTATATTATATTTGTAAGTGAACATTAATAATAACAACTGGAGGTAGAATGGAACTAATAGTAAAAAGAAAAAATGT
>WLWE01001091.1_pt1 | contig 21393 bp, 26 predicted proteins | sample 6718301 | NCBI WGS metagenome assembly WLWE01 (sample SAMN12718691, study PRJNA515312) | sponge metagenome | isolation source: marine sponge | host: Mycale hentscheli | place: New Zealand: South Island, Marlborough, Capsize Point | collected 2003-05-01 | reverse complement strand
CTATTTAGGCAAACCAAATCTTTTGTTTTCTTAGCAGGCTTGATATCTTTTATATATGCGTCCAAGTCTGTTATGCCATTACCTTGAAAATGAGAGTTATCATTGATTACTCCGCTCTGATAATATGTGTCAAATATAAAATAATCAAAATTGTAAAATGATGATTTAGGAATGTCATTTACTTTGAGCCATTTGTCCATGCGTAGATCTGCGTTTGGTTTTATAAATGATACATAAAATGGCGGTACTTCGCCTGATGCGTAACGTATACCATTAAACACATTAGTCATTGATAAATTTTCATTTATATCTAAAAACATTGGTTCCCATACATCGCTAATTACTAAATTAAAATTGTTGACAAAACCTGTCCAAAAATCTCTATTGAGTAAAATTGCTGTATGCTCACTCATGGTTATATGTATTGCTGTTTCTTCACCAAATGTATTTGTAAAACGTCTTTCTAACCCGTCCAGCAACTCTAAGTCCTCTAAATTTACTTTGAATGGTGATATTAAATAATTATGGTCCGTCTTTGATTTGTGTCCTTTACTAAGTTTTGGGAAAAAACTTAAAACATCAAACAAGTCTTTTTTTACTAACTCTGATAGAGGCAAGATATCTAAATCTATAAACTCCTGTAGTCTGTCTTGATCTACAAACCTGCTGTCTAATTCGTTGCGTATGTCTAGTGGCACAAATATATGATTCATTATAAGTTGTCCTTCCGTTGTTCGATCTTATCACACATGATTCGGATAGGATCTACCATTCTACTCATTACCCAAAATCTGTCTGATATTCTTTCAAAGTTATGTTGTAATGCTGGTAATATTTCTTCTATAGAATGATCCTCGCTTAAAAACTTTTCATATGAATCGAGCATAGCATCTAAACGTTGAACATAGTTACTTTCGTCATCGTAACTTTCATCAAACCATTCTGGGAATGTTTTAAATCCTAAATCTCTTACTCTTTGTAACGAATGCCTATTACCAAATATCATAAATGGCATGCCGTATGCCATAGGCTTAAATGTTTTTTCTGTTAAAAATCTTACAGGATGAGGAGGAACCATTTCTATAATCATGTCTCTTGCTTGGCTCTCTGATACAATATTAACCTTACAATCTATCAACCATTTTAAATTAAATTTTCTATCATGCTTTGCTCTAATAGGGCCGTCTTGTCTATTATCATGCGGTTCAAACTCTGCTTGTTTAGGCAGTAACTCTATGAATGATTCTGTCTTCTCACTCTTACTAACTGGCAATGGTGTATCTTCCTCAAATCCACAACTCCAGATCATACTATCAAGCAGATCTCTCTCATATGCTTCTACAAGAGATCTAATTCTATGTTCTTTAGGTACACGGTTAAGCCACAACGCATTATATGGTTTTTCGTCAGTCCATATCTTTTCAAGTATTTCTGGTGTGGTATGTCTAACATCATCCAACGCATCTTCCCAATCCATTAATTGTCTTGGCGAGGATATACCACATGATTTATAAGTATCAAACAAAAAATATTCAACAGGAACATGAGTAAAATCAACACCTTCTTTATGAAGGAACACTTCATACATCTCACTAGAATTTCCTTTAAGGTAAAACCTTGTTTTTTTATACTGAGCACTTGGTATTAAATGCCTGGCACATTTTTCAACAAAATTTTCCCATACCTTGTTTGACTCAAAATCTACTAATTCATTTTGTGGACCACACTCCCATATATCTGAAATACATGGGTTAAATTCAATGTTGTTAAAGTACTTATTAAATGTGGCACTATTCAGCATTAGTGCGGCTTTTTCTGAAATAGAAACTATTACATTCTTATCAGGTATAGGTTCGCATCTAACTTTAAGTTCAATCCAAAATTCAACACCGTTATAGCAACCATTTACATCAGGTACACCTGGGCAAGCTTTATTTTCTATTCTTACCAAGTGAGCGTCTTTTAACGCTTTTTTTACGTCTTGCCATAATTTTGCTTCGGGCCCCTTTGCCATTTTTAGCTCCGTTAATTAGTTCATTTAGATAAGGTAAGAACCACTTGTTATCTCTGATAACTTGCACCAAGAGATTTGTCAAAGCATTTACCACAAGCTCTTCCTTTTTAACGTTAGTAATTGGACCACCATCAGCACTTAGACCAGAATAATCTAATCCGGCATGTAAAATTTCATGAAGGAATGTATTGCCTTTTTCAATGCTTTTAAGATTTTTGTCCAATAAGATTTGTTTGTTTTGAGCATCATATTCTCCTAACGTATTATCTTTAAACAAGATTGATTTAATTTTTAAATCGTCATATCCAATTTTAATTTTCTTCTGTTTCAACTCTGACCTCCCCCACATGTGTGCTGACAAATGAGCTATTGTTAATAAAATTTAATACCGCAAGAAAATCTTTAAACTTCTTGGTCTTGTCCGCTTTGGACTTCAACGTCCTCAGCGTCTGCTGGTACTTCGATAACTTTCGTTTCACCAAGCTCATCGTGCAACTCCTTAATTGATTTAATAAGATCATCTTTACTCAATGCAGATAAATTCTGCGTTTTAATTTCTTTTCTATCAATATAAAAACCTGCAGCTTGACCAAGTCTAAACTCTGAATTAATTGCAGCTGCCATCTGACCTTTGTCCTCAGCTCTTTTAGACAAACCATCGAGTCTTTTTAAATGCCTTAAAAAATCTTTAAAATGTGCAATACCTTTTTCTCTCATCTCTTCAATGTAGGAGACAACATGAGGTGACTTATCGGGATTAGTTAGAATTGATCCCCATTTTTCACAAGTAGGCTCAGAGTAACCCGCTTGCTTTGCAGCTTCTTTTTTTGTGATGTTAGGGTAATTAGCTACATATACCTCAGCAAAAGTTCTTTGTTTAGGTGTGAGATTCAAATGTGTTTTTTTACTATTTGCTATTGTTAGCCCAGTTCTTGACATTATGCTCCTGTATAAGATTATTCTAACTATGTATATATCAAAATTACCTGAAGATCACCAGCCCTTTAGTAGTATGAAATTCTGTGTACTTTCTGTGTACTAGTATGACAATATAAGTGTTGGTATTGTTAGTTAATAGTATGTTTTCTGTGAGTCTGGGTACTGTTGATGTAAATCATTATAAAAATATTATTTACTTAGAAGTATCTATATAGGAAAGAAAAATTCTAGTTTCACGTGAAACATAGGAACATAAATAGTCTAGGTGAGCAACAAAATGCTACTCACCCAGTTAACTAAAAGCCTAAAGAGAGCTTTTAAGTAGGTTCCACTCTCGCTTCCCCTACTCTAAGAAAGGGTTAAAAAACTTAACCTGTTATTTTTTTATATTAATTTTATTCATAAGTCTACCAATTTCTTGGTCCTTAGCCATAAGGTCTGCTCTCAAACCTTCTACTTCAATAGTATGGTTTTTCTTAAGCAGTTCTATCTCTGATTCGTATTGATCAGAAGTTTTGACTGGTGAATCAAATTCTTGTTTACTTATCTCTTTCCAAGTCGACATAATTATTTATTACATACCAAACAGCCAGGCCCCCAACTAAAATTGCTATTAAACCGGTTAACAACATTCCTAGACCAAGACTAACTGTCATTTTTTGTTTTTATTTCCTCTCATGTAATGATCACCAGGCTCGTAGTTCCAACGCTTACCATGGTGGCCTCTTACATCAGCGTAAAACATTCTAAGTTTTACTATTGTTTTTATTATTAATTTTTTCATCTTGTTTTTGTACTATCATTTTCCTGGAGCCATTGCTGCAGAATTCAAATTCATATCGGTTTAACACGTCTCTTACAATATTACAATCATAGGTTTGCCAATCGTCAAAAATAAACACAGCACCTGGAGCTGCTCTCTCTGCAAAGAAAACTGCTTCATTAATTACGTCTGTTGTTTTGTGTGGACCATCAAAATGCACAAGAGAATACTCATTGAGTAAATATTCTTTTGAATCCCAATAAAATTCAACACCATAGTAATACTTCTCCATGAATACTCTATCTGTTATATTTAATAAATTAAATCTTGGTTCACCTGCAAAATCTTTCTTAACTTCAGCAAACATCTTTTCGTTATAGTCCATTTTACTAGGCTTAGTCTTATCATAATGTTCGTAAACTAGATCTCCGTATGGATCTATACTCACATGGAAATGTAATCCTGAGTAATTTGGTCGGATATAGTTTAAAATTAATTTAGTTCCTAACCCTTTTCTCATGCCTACTTCGGCAGTTAACATTATTTTTCGTTTGCTATGTTTTGCAATTCTTTCACTCCAGGATGCAAGTAAATCGTAATCTTTAGAATCTCCTTCTATAGTCATTTAGATATTTCTCCCTTTGTTTTAAATAATTTTTTTGTTCTTGAGTGTAACTGAAATCTATTCTTGTCTTTCTTAGTCTGTTGTACTGATCTAACACATACTCTGGTTCGTAAGCAGCAAACATGCATACTAACCTAAAGTCCTTGTCTCTGTTTTGAAACCAAAGTTTTGATGATTTTTTAGCCACAACAAGAGATCGTTCAAGGCCTTTATAAAATAGGTCATCAAATGCTCTCCATAGCACTGCTTTCCATAGCCTTGTCTCTGATGAAACTGGTTCTGATTCGTATTCTGTGTGCATTGCTCCTGTTTCTGACAGGAGACAACTTCTTGGAAGATCGATGATGGTAACTCATTGATGAAGGTGTCTCCTATCATTTGAAAACCGTCACTGGTCCGTTGTCCGTGGTCTTGTCGTTTTGTACGACACATATAGGACAATTCATATAGTTATCACCATCTAATTGCAAGACATTTGATGGAAGCTCTTTTTTTACATAATGATTGCCATCGCAACTCGGACAGCTTTTATAAAATGTAGACTCATTTGCGTCTGCCATTTTTACCTCCCGTCTTCTCCATATCCTTCATTATTTTAGTTTCGTAAGCATCAGCTGTCATACCTCTATCTTTAGCTCTTCTTACTACCTCTTTATCAATCAAAAGCTCAATGTACTCGGCTGGCTTTCGATATTCTTTTAAACACAACGCCTGCAGCAACGTATGAGATTTCTTCCTCACGGCTACTGATTTCCATTTATTTACGTCCATATTCCTCCGTTACATAAAATACCATAATGTGCATACCAAAACTAATAAACTAAATCGTGGTAAGAATATGCCAATACATAGACTTACCAACAATATAGTTTTAATAATCCCAACAGCAATCATGGTGTTAGTTTATTATTTTTTCTTCTAAGTAAATCAGCTTTGATAGTTTGATTAGCTATCTCCTTATCAAAAAATGAAATACCTCGATCACCACCTTCAGGTTCAAAGATAGTATTAATTAACCTTTTCACTGCATAGGCCCAACGATAATCTTCCGGTGATAACATCCTACCTTCCGAATCATAAGTTGGTATATCTTTAATTATGTTATGCACTGCTTTTGAAAACGACACCCAGTTGCAATGATAGTCCTTATCTCCATCGCGCCTACTCATTAGTTTTCCTTTTTAATATCTACTGCATTCCAACTAGCTAATTGATCTTTTACTTGCATAAGTAATTGTTCAAACTTGATAGCTGCTGCATTAGATTTGTGTCTGTTTTTTAGTTCACCATCTACCCAAAACTCAATCGTATCGTCTTCATCATGAATCTTAACTGTAAATGATTTTGCTGACCAAGATTTAACACCACGAGTTGGGTGTGGATCTGAGCCTTTGCTAATACCAGGAGAAAATATTTCTCCAGCATCATTTAGACCTTTCTTTTGTCCTGAAAGGTATAACATCTCTACAAGATTATTTATTCTAGAGATTAGTTCTTCTTTGTTCATAAGTTACCATCCTTGTTGTTATCCCACGATAATACAAAATGCCCATTTGAAGTCAAGATATATTTACATTGACTAAAAAAAAGTGTAAGTAAATTTATGGAGTTCATACTTACAATGATTATGTGTAGTGGTGCTGCCAACTCGTGCTTACCACCATTTTTAATGCCTACAACATACCCTACAATTTATGAGTGTATGATAGATGGTTATGCAGAATCACAAGAAAAATTAATTGAAATAGGGCCAAATGATGTCAATGAACACAGATTATATATAAAATTTGAGTGTAATCAGGTCATAATCCCGCCACAAAAACCAAAGGTAAGGACTTGACAGGATTCAATAAAAGTGCATATAATACACCCACGAAAGCTTATCGTGTACAAATCAGACATAAAGGTATGTACTACGATGAGGTAATAAGCGGACAAAACGATGAAGATGGTTTAAAAAATTTCTTCGTCAAAGGTTATGAAGGTAAAATACAACCTAAAGACCAAGATCCGATATATACACCGGATCGTTTTTTCTGCACAATTGAAGAGGTAACAAATGAGCTTACAACAATTAGTTCAAAAGAAACTCAAATTGGAGCATCAGTGGGCAGCACAAGCACTGGACCAAAATAGGGTAACACCTGACATGAAATGGCTTGACATTGACATCAAGAAATTAAAAGTAGCTATTAATGATCAAAGTGTAACTGATGCGCTAAAAGAATTAAAAGTAGAAGACTAATACTCTGAATCTACTATAACACCCGGAACATCAACTTCGGTATAGACTACCTTTCCGTTTATTTTTTGCTCAACAGTTTCTGAGCACAAAGTGCAAGTAAAAAGTTTTTTATTTTTAGTTGGATTAAAATGTGTATGCTCATGGCACATAGGACATTGGCCTATATTTAATGTTTCGTTAATTTTTACTGTCATTTGTTTGGCCCCAGTTCATACCCGTAGCTATATCTACTTTTGAAGGTACTTTCAACTCAGGTATACAAACTTCCATTATATCTTTAATTTCTTTACATGCAGGTTCTAGTCTTTCAAATGGTATACTAAAACATAACTCATCATGTATTTGTATTAAAGGTATAAAATTTTTCTTAGCACAATCTATCATTGCTTGTTTAACTTGATCTGCAGCAGATCCCTGTATCAATCTATTTAATGCTTTGTAAGTCATTGCACGTTTAATATTATTTTTACCATATTTATTAACTGCGTCTTCAAATGTAGTTGCCTTATGTAAACCAAAAGAACTTGGCTCCCACATATCAAATCTACACTTACGCCCTTTTAGAGTCCAAATTGCACCATTCTTATCTGCTGATTCAGCAGCTCTATTTGCTAATTGTTTAACAAAAGGTACTTTTTGATTGTATTCTTTAAGTATTTGATCTGCTTGTTGCTTATCAATACCTAGTTCACGTGAAAGTTTATTTTTTCCCATACCATAAAATATTCCTAAATTAATTGTTTTGGCCTGAGATCTTGGTATTTGAGCCATGTCAGCTACAGTCTGATGGAAGTCCGTATTTTCCTCTTGATAGGCCTGTATGAGGTCCTCTGTGCCATTAAAGCCTATACTTGCAGCATAGTGTACTACCAGTCTTGGCTCTTGTTGAGAGTAATCAAATGAAGCCCATCTACAGTTTTTATCAGGTAGAAATAACGATCGGATCCTGGGTCCCAGGTCCTTGTTCCTAGCTGGAATTTGCTGTAAATTGGGGTGAGCATAAGAGAGCCTACCGGATACGGTTCCCCCTGCATCACCCCTTAACTGATTTATTTCTGCATGAATCCTCCCATTATGTTCAAATTTAAAAATTGAATCGATGAAAGTAGAGTGAAATTTATTAACTTCTCTCGCTTCACGAATCAAACCAGCTATGGGTTCCTCACAATTAGTCAACCAATTCTGAGTAAAAGATGGTTCTTTAGCCTTCTCAGTGAGAGGGTAAGATATCTTCAACTTATCAAATGCTTTTGCAATAGATCTAGCTGCCCATATATCTATATCCATACCCGCAGCTTTCTTAATTTTCAACAGCGCTGCTTTTTCTCTTTTTAAAAATTCTTTCTTCAATGTTTCTGCACCCTCAAGGTCAACACGCACGCCATGTGCTCTCATTTGCACTAATTGAGGTAGCAGCTCCATCTCCATTTCCCATACATCAGTTAGATCTTGTTTGGTAATTTCAGTTTTAAATCTTTGCCATAATTTATAAGTCAACACTGCATCTTGTTCTGCGTAGGGACCTACAAATTTAGCAGGTAGCTTAAACATTTCTCCTTTTGCATCTATTCCCCAATCTTGCGCTGCTTCTCTTAAACCTGCTTCAGATTTAAGTTCAGATAAATAATCAACTGACAAAGCATTCAAACTGTATCCTCTTCTATTCTCATCAATTAATGCGGCAGCAATCATTGTGTCAGCAATCTTTCCATACACCACAACTCCATGAGCTCTTAACCAACCAATATCGTAAGCAGCATTGTGAAACAATTTAATAGCTTTAGATCTACAGATGTCTTGGACCCAATTTAGAACCATTCTAATATCCATATTACTACCAGCTTCATGAGCTACTGGGTAGTAACCTTTAAAATTATTAGTGGCTACAGATATACCAATTACATTACCATTCATCGTTGGCCATCCTGGTCCCTTAACTTTTATATCAGGATCTTTAGTTTCTAAATCTATAGCTACCTCAGGTTCGTTTCTTAAATCAGGAAAACTTGTAGGTGGTGTCCAATCTGAATCTTGAAATGTAAAATTAATTTGATTCGTCATCTAATTCTATTCCTAGTTTTGCATAATGAATTATTTTGTTATATCTTTGTTTGGCAGTTTCGCCTGGCTTTCTTCTAGTTGCATATTTAATTATGTTTGAATCAATTGTGTTAAGTTTATTTTTCATGCAATAAACAACAGGCTGAATCACATGTTGAACGTAATGTTTTCCGCCTTCCTGGTATTCTAGAGCTTTCTTTTTAGACCCCACACATACCTTCGCATTCGTTATTAAATAAATCTAATTGATCTTCAGGTTTCTTTTTCTTTTTAAGTAATGTTTCAAAATCTACAGATCTTAAAGGAATTCCTTTCCTGTGTAAGTATCTTTCAATATTAGGGTCACGACCTGTGTGTCTAATCATATCGTCTAGTCTGCAAGCCTCTTCAAATTCTTCAGGCGTTTCAACTTTGATTTCATTCCAAAGAGTATTATCATGATATGGACAACCTATACAAGAACTTTTTGCTGGTCGTTTGTAATTTTTACCTTCATACCAATCTAAACAATCTTGCCTGGACATCTTATGATCAATCAATGGCCATATGTTTTGTATCCATTTTTCTCGAGATGGCTTCATACGCATTGCTTCATCGGTTGATATACCTACCATGACTTCAATCCATAATGATCTTGGAAATCTTTGCCTGTCTTTTAATCCTATAAGCTTTCTTATCTGTCTATTAATAGGAGTTATTTTGTAATTTCTGGTGCATTGACGTGGGCCAATACCAATCTTACCGGTTTCAGTATTTTTAGCAAAGAAAGGAAGCATAATATATCCATTACCTTTTGCAGCATCTTCTAGATCTTGTTTAATACTACCTGATTTTAAATGATTTTTTGTAATTATTACTGGATAACTTAATTGGGTTTCCAACCATTTTAAATGATCATAAACTTTTTTTGGCTCCCAACCAGTATCAGCAAAAATAGCATAATCTGGTTTGCGGCCAAAAGCCCCTTCATTAGCCATAAGTGCCATCGTAGATGATTGCACACCAGCTCCCAATGATAAGATCCTAAGTTTAGGTTCTCCCGAATAATCCCAATTGCCTTTAGCCACTACCATAATTATCCTTTATAAACTGATTATACAATCTTGCCAATGGAAAGAAATACTCATGATATGTCCTAAGTATATGTAAAGTTTCTCTTGCCCTTGTAATTCCAACATACCATACCCTAGCTTCTGAACTTCTTGCAACCCCTATCTTGTGTCCAAAGTGTGCGGGCCAGTTAGCTTTTTCATAAACACAAACATGATCTGCCTCTCCTCCTTTTACAGAGTGTATCGTATCAATCGTAACCCTAGATACTAAATCTAAATTTATTTTATTTTCTAAAATCTTTTCAAAATAAAATTTATCTTTTTCTGGGAAATTTCTATTAAATACTTGCTGCCAAGGTCCTGGATCAGCTACTAAACCTGCAAAGGTTCTAAGAAAATCTATATTCATTTGGTTACTACTATGAATATTCATCCATCTTTTGCTTTCAATGGATCTCCAACCGAATGCGATCTCATTAACATAAGTGTATAGTATACCAGCTTCATCTTTAGATACAACACCTTTATTCATCAACTTATTCCAACTTTTTATAGCGTTCCATTTATTAATATCAAAAGAAGTTTTACCTTTTGTGTTTTGAAAAAACACTCCCGCATTACGTGCAAGGTCTTCTAACTCTCTAACTATTTCCTGTGTTCTTCCAAGTATAAGCCAGTCTCCATCAGATTGAGCCATCATATCTACAATATCTAAAAATGACGAATGTGTTCTTATATGTCCTTCTTTACTTGAGGGTAAAAATTCTTTTACAACCCTAGGTTTGATCATGTCAGAAATATAACCACTAAAATTATGGACAACTTTTGGTATTCTGTGTGATTGTTTTAAAATATAATTTCTACCTGGAAACTCAATATAATCTTTTACGTTTGCTCCGTTCCATTCAAATATTGCCTGGTCATCATCTCCTGCAATATAAATTCTTTCAGCTCTTGCAGCTAACTTATGCACCATCTTCCATTGTAGCGGTGTTAGATCCTGCGCTTCATCTATAATTAAAACTTTAAGATAGGGAGCTTCTTCGTTATCAATAAAATGTGTAATCATATCCGTAAAATCAACTCTATGATCTTGTTTAAATAACTCATACTGTTGATAAATTAATTGAAATTTAGGGAGGGTTGCTCTCTTAAATTGTTCGTCAACAAATTGCTCTTCAGGTTTAATTAATTTGTTTCTTGATTTATCATACACACGAAGAGACCAATCATTAAATACTTTGACACCGTTGTAACTTTCATATGCAGGTCTGGCCATTCCTAAATTTTGTGCAAATTCAACCATGTCTATTTCAGGATCTAATACAGGAACTTGTTTTCTAAACTTACGACAGAAGCTATGTATAGTTCTAAAGTTTGATAGATCTTCATCATCACAACCAGGAAATTTTTTGTTAGCTCTAAATCTAGCCTCGTTAACAGCTTTGTTTGTAAAAGAAAGATAAGCTATTTCTCTTGGTTGAATGCCTTTGTTAAACCACTTATCTAATCTGTTTAATAAAGTATAGGTTTTACCTGTCCCTGGAGGACCAAATATTTTAATTGTTCTCTTTTTCAAAAGGTGCTTTCTTTCTTTGGAATACTAAATTAGATCTTTCTATGACTGGCTCGTCCATTTTTTTACACAACCAAACATATTTTAATTTAAGTTTATCGTAATAATCATGTTTAGTGCACCCATTTTTTTTGAGCATGCTTATGATTTCAAATTTTTTAGCTGCTTTATCTGATTTCTTAATAAATCTTTCAAATGTTCTATATTTAAATACAATTACATTCTGATGTAGATACCACATTTCTGCCTCAACTTGTGATGCATTATCTGCTTGTTGAGTTTCTTGTGTAAACTGTATCATAGTGTCTTTAAATTCTTCTTCTGCTTCATTACTTTCATCATATCCTTCAATAGGTTGTTGCATGGACTTGAGTTTATTTAAAAAAACTCTATAATCTTTGTCTTTAACTTTTTGCCAAACTATATCTGCTTGATCAAATAACTGTTCTGATAAGAGCTGTTGCTGATTAAGTTGTTTTCCTGTAAGCTCTACTGTCTTTTTATCTATGGTCAAAAAATAAATAGGTGGTTTTGTTTTTAATACTTGAAAAGAATCTATTGTTGGTAAGTAATCAACACTATCAATTCCATATTTTAATTCTTTACACACAGCAGAGTTGCAATGATTTTTAAGTGGTGCATCGGTACACTTGTACTGATATTCTTTTTTTTCATATTGAGTAATTAATGCTTGAACTTCTCTTGCAGGTAATGGTTGATTAAAACCTTCGTTCCTTTCCCATACCTCTTTTTGCCAGCCTTCTGGATTTCTCTTTTTAGCTAATGTTGCAAAACCTGTAAGTGCATTGTTTCTAAAACCGTCTGAACAACCGTTTCTAATTAAAGCTTGTAGACACGGAGGAAATTGATCAAATCCTTCCTCTAATGGAAAGCCATCAGAAGCAATTGTTATATCTTGAAAAGTTTTTTTATTTATTCTAAATTTTTGTACCCAATCATAAAACTCATGTATTGGTATACCCATACCATTATCGTAAATAGCATGACGTGTAGTTCTTGCTGCTTGTTGATAGGGAATATTAAGCCAGTTACCAAGGTCGTTTTTATGCACCATTATTTTTCTTTGCTTAGGAAAAATTTCACAACCGGATAATCCAAGATCAGCTGCTATCTCATGTAACTTATCAATCATATCTGATGCTGATACAGATTCAATTGTGTGTATAAATAAATGCATTCCTCCAGACTTAGATCTGTAAGGTACTAAAGGATATCCCTTTGTTCTAAATTGTTTAATAAGTGTTTTGTAATCAAGATCATATTTATCGACATCAATACAACCCCATGTACACGAGTTGTCTGATCTTATAGGAATGATGCCTAAATTAATTTCACCATTTAAATGTCTTTGAAATAATTCGTCAGTGACAGGGCCACGTTTAGTTGTGGCCCTACCTTTTTCCTTACCGGTCTTGTTGTCTCGCTCACCATTGAGATAATACTCACCGTAAGCAACATCAAGTCCGCTGAACAGCTCCTTGAATCTGTCTAACATTAGAATGGTCGACCAGCTGGTTTACCTTCTTGTTGTACAGGATTCGCTCCTGGGTTCGTGTTTGCGGATTCTTGCTCATACTTCACATTAACATTGCCTTTTAAACAACTGTCATAGAATCCCATTGCAGCATCAAGTGTCATTTGATTCTGAACAGCTCCAATGTGAGATATCTTCCAACCATACCATGTGCCTTTTGCATTTTTTTCAAGCACAGTAGTTAGTAAATATCTTTGAGTAAACATAGCAGGGGTGTAAAAACCCTTACCATCCGATCGTTTTTCCTTTACACTTCTCATCATTGAATTCCACATCTTAGATTTTTTTCTTTGAGTGGCTTTCATACTCATGAGTGCAGACTCCTGAGGGATACCCTCTGATACCCTTATTACAAAATGTGATGCAGTTTCCTGAACATAGTTACCGTTTGGTAATCTATCCAAGTTCTGATCATCTCTTGTTGTCTGCCCAAGAATATTAGAATCAGCTGAGTGAGTAGCAGCTGGTGCATTTGCACCCTCCTGCCTATCAGGCCATTCTAAATACTCAAGCTTGTAATAACAAGGAACAACCTCAATACCTTTTTGACCATCAAACAGATCTTGTGTGACACTGTTAAAGATCATCCCTGGTCTAGCTTCTTGTATAAAAGCTGGATCGCCTTGTGTTACTTGCGGAGACAATTGACCTAGCACCTTAAGAAAAGGTAGCGCTAAATCTTTTGCACCCATTTGCTCAAACCCCTTGTCTGCTAGATCTTCTCCAACAGACGCAATAGAAAAGTTTGGCTTTACTTCTACGTTTCCGTTTTTCGTTTTCGTCATTATATTTTCTCTTTTGTTTTTATTTTCGTTCTATTAGCTACATAGATGCTAAACAAATCGGCAGGTAATGTTACACCTTTTTCCGTTTGTTCCCTTACGAACTGCTTAAGTTGCATGGCGTTCACTTCTTGTTTTTGAACGGGTCTATAGTTTGCCTTAGTCAAAAGCTCCAGAACGTGTTGAGCCTTTGAATCGTCACCAGCAGTAAACGACACTCCAACATTATTACGAATCAAGTCTGCATGATTATTATCACGCAACCATTTGAAAGCCTCTTCTTGACGATCTTTTGATATTCTTGCTCCGTAAAAAGGAGTAATCTTTACTGATGTTCCGTCAGCCAAATCAAGTGATGACACACCTGCTTCTGTCATGAGATTAGGAATAGTCTCTTCAGATAAAAACAGAGAATCTTTTTTCTTTTTCTTAAGTTGTTCTTCTAGATCCGCTATCTCTTTTTCTGCTTCCTGAAGCTCAGTACACTTCACAGATATTGTATTGATTTGTTCGTCCGATGCTTTCATAAAAGCACCCGACACTTTTTGTATGTCTATTTGTTTTACCATAACGTCCTCCGCTGATCAAAATAAACTATTGATTTTTATTGTCAAGTATTTTATTAACATGGGAGATGGTAACTAAATATAATTTTAAGACTAAGCCTTTTGATCACCAATTAGAAGCGTTAGAAAAATGTTGGGATCAAAAAACATATGCCTTATTTATGGAAATGGGTACTGGCAAAACTAAAGTTTTACTAGATAATATTGGTGTTTTAAGATCACAAAACCTTATAAATGGTGCCTTAATTATTGCTCCTAAATCAGTATATACAGTTTGGCATAACACAGAAATACCTAAACATTTAAATGTTGAATACGATGTTTTACTTTGGAAAAGTACAATGGTTAAACAAAAATTAGTCAATTTTATGCACAAACCATCAGTAAAACTTAAGATTTTTGTAATGAATATTGAAGCTTTGTCAGGAGATAAAGGCTCATTTTGGGCAGAAACGTTTTGCAACCTGCACGATGCTATGGTTGTAGTTGACGAATCAACGTGTGTAAAAAATTATCAAGCAAGAAGAACTAAAAATATTATTAAATTAAGAAAAAAATCAAAGTACAGAAGAATACTATCTGGATTTCCAACTCCTAAAAATCCTTTAGATTTATACACACAATGTAATTTTTTAGATCCTGCACATCTTGGGTTTAATTCAATTGTCGCTTTTAGAAATAGATATTGTTATTTTGAAACTTTATTTTTAGGGGGCAGACAGATTAATGTTCCTGTAGGTTTTACAAACTTAGCAGAGATAGAAGCTAAACTTAAAAACTTTGCCTACAGAAAAACTAAAAAAGAATGTTTAGACTTACCTGAAAAAATTTATACAAAAAGAATTATTCAATTAACTGATGAACAACAAAAATTATATGATGATATAAGACTACAAGCCAGGGCCCATCTTCAAGATCAAGAACTAACTGTTACAAATGTTGTTACAGAAATTTTAAGGCTACATCAAATAACTTGTGGTTATTTTAAATCACAAGAAGGTGAAGTCTTAAGTGTAAAAAATAAAAGATTAGATGCTTTAGTAGATATTTGTGAAGACACTGATCAAAAAATAATTATTTGGGCAACTTATGTTTACAACATAGAACAAATAAACAAAGAGTTAATTAAAAAATTTGGAGCTGAATCAGTTGTAACTTTTTATGGTGCTACATCATCTGAATCAAGAACTGAGGCAATAGAAAGATTTCAAAATGATCCTAAGTGTAGATTTTTTATTGGTAATCCTGCTACTGGAGGTATGGGTATAACTTTGACAAAAGCTGGAGTAGTTGTTTATTACTCAAATAGCTATAATGCAGAGCATCGGGTACAGTCTGAAGATAGAGCGCATCGAATTGGTCAAGACCAGAAGGTAACTTACATTGATTTTGTCGCTGAAAAAACAGTTGATGAAAAAATATTAAAGGCTCTAGACTCAAAATTTAGGCTTTCTGCAAAGACCCTTGGAGAGGTTGTGCGTGATTGGTTTTAAATTGTTCAACTCTTTTCCACCACTTATCTTTGTACTCATCTAGTTTACTTCCAGATAAATCAAATTCTTGAAACACAAGGCCAGTTGAAGCCATTAATATTGTGCCTCCTTCGATTTTACCATATTGTTTTTCATGTGCACAAATATATGCAGTAAGTTGTAAATAATAATCTTCAATCCATTCTTCTCGTTTAGGTTTATTTGTTTGTTTAAAATCAATTATTGTAGGTTTTTTTCTATATACCCCAACACAGTCCATGGTACCTGCGTATTCATTTGGATATGCTATATTTTGTTCAACACCCCATATTTCATCTAAATATATAAAACCTTTAGATATGATCAAATTAGCCATTTTATGAGCTATAGGAGCATCGTGGGCAGGCGTATCGAAGCTATCGGTATGCACGTACCTTTCAAGCATTTCATGCATAATTGAGCCTCTTTCAGCTGCTTCTTTCATTATCCTTTGAGCTTCAGCTTCGCCAACTCTTTCTCTCCATGCCTTTATTCCGTCAGAATCTACTTTTGTTTTAGATAAAATTGTAGTCACTGAAGGTAGCTTATCTTTGCCATCTAAATAAACTCTTCGTCCCCGGTCCGTTGTCCGAGTGTACTGTTTGTAGTTGTATTTGCTTATGACCTTCACTAACGAAGGATTATCATAATGAGGTGTTAAGTAAAGCAAAAACTAGAGTGCAAAGACCTATTATTACGCCACCAGCTATACCTATCAGTATTCTTTCTATTCTAGTAACCTGAGATTGTAAGTCTGATATTTTATCATGTGTTTGTTTTTGCATGATTCGACATAATTTTTCATGACTATCTATTCTGTTATGTGCTAATTCTGCTGTTTTAGCCATTATCCTTGCCCCTTTCTACTTGCAATAGTATTCCCTAAAGGATCAAATGGAAATAGAGATGCATAGTCTACTGGTTGCACCCCTGGTCCAGGAATTCTAAGTCCTTGTTGTCTTGGAAGGGTTGTAGGTTTTATCTCTTGATTAGTAGGCATTGTGTTTACTGCTCTTGCCATCATTGCTTCTTCTTCCATGTTAGCTGGTAGACCGCCTATTTGTTGAGTCAGATATTCTATATCAGGTAACGTATCAATTGCTTTAATTCCTTCTTCTTCATTTAAACCAAGATACATGTTGTCTTCATCTTTTTTGTTCATGTTTAAACTTGAAAGAGGTTCTACAGGTGATTTTGTTTGATCTAAAATTTTAAATATCTCTTGCATTGATGCATCACTCTCATCAAATTTGTAATCTTCTGGTACATAATCATTTAATGCTTCGTTAGCAATTTTTGCTAAATGAAATCTTGAAAAAGTAGATAGCCCACCGAACTTACCTGGTTGTTCTAAAAAGTTTTTAAAAGCAGAATTAATTACATTCATAGCATTTGGATTAGATAAAATCCCATTTGCTTTGTTACCTAAAAATAGAGTTACTGCCATTGGAAAAAATCCCATGCCGTATGCACCAGCACCTACTGCAATGTTTGGACCTGATAAAACTAATCTTCTAGCTAAAAAAGTTGATGCTTCAGGCACTACATAAGATTTCACTGCATCCATATAACTTAATAAATCATCATAGTTTTTCAAAAGTTGATTTGCTTTTTCTTGTCCAAAAATAATTCTCATTTGTGTAGCTGATGCTTCGTTAGGTAATACTAATTTTCTAAAAATATCTGCATCAAAGTAAACATTACCACCACCTAAATTCTTAGCAGGTAATCCATTTGGCATTAATAAATCATCAACAGTTTTATAAGGTTGTCCTAGCATTGCTTTTTGTTGTTCTTTTAATAAATAGCTTTCGATCCAATCACCCATTGCATTTTTTTCAATTGGTCTAAATGACATTTGATATGCATTACCTACGTGTGCGCCCCATAGTTTTCTTAAACTTTCATTTCCTTCTTTTGAACCTTTTCTAACTAAATCTGTTTTAAAAGCTGTGTTTCCTGATGCGTCTACAAATGGAGTTACTTTATGAACATCTGAATCAAGAAGTTTTTGTAGATCTGTTATGGCCTCAAAACTCATTCCATTTTTAGTTTGAAAAATATTTCTACTTATAGTTTTTAACATTTCATCTTTGTAAGTATTTCCTGCTTTGTTAAAATCTATCATTTGTTTATAACTTAATGCGTTTTGATCAAAAGCAGCTAACTTTCTTGCAGTCAAAGATTCAAAAGTTTTTATGTTATTTGCATAATATTCAAATGCGTGTTCTATATTTTCTTTAAGTTCTAATTTTTTAGCTTGTGTTAATCCAGTTTCACCAACAGTCGTTTTTACTTCTGACTGTACTAAATTACCACCAGCCTCAATCATGTCTTTTGTCGCTACATTTTCTCTTAATGTAATTTGACGACCAGGAGATAAATCCATTTTAGCAAAATCTTCTTCTAAAGCTTTTTGTAACTGCGTATAAATCATCTGACTTGGTTCATTTTTAGATAGTTGAGCTGTAGATTTGTTTAACATTGTTCTTAAAAAAGAATATTCTGAAATAGATATAGGTCTACCTTTTCCAGCCAGTTCTTGATACGCTGCAATAAATTGACCAAAAGGTGTTGTTAAATCTTGTTCTTGTAAAAATGCTTTTAATTCTGGTGGTGCAGTTGTGTCTCTTTGTAATGCTTTAAAATATGCATTAACACTATTTAAATCTATTACTCTTGGGTCACCAAACGCTCTAGATTGATTTAAAAATCTATTAAAGTTAATACTATTTATATTCATAAATTTTTCATATGTCTTTAAAACTTGATTAGCAGCTCTTTCTGATGATTGTGCTGCAATCGCTAAATGCATTCCAGGTTGTAATTCAAATATTTTTGAAGACACATCATTAAATTGTTTAATAGCTCCTAGTTGAGCTTGAGCTGCCGGTCTTCCTATGTATGGTAATTGACCAAAAATTCTGTTTACACCTTTTAAAATTTTACCACCCATAGTGTTTGGATCTGCTGCCATAATGTAAGTAAGTTTTAAATTATTTTTTTTAGCAATTTCTGCCATTGCTCTTGCATAAGGAGTTTCTAGACCAAACATTTTTCTTAAACCATACATAGCACCACCAGTTAAAGGACCTAATAACTCCGCACCAGCGTTAAATGTTAGACCTACTCTAAAGTCATCTAAAGTTCTAAGTAAAGGATTTTTTTCCATCATATCTTTGTAAGTAACATCACCAACTTTTTTCTTAAGATCTAATTGATCTCTAGCTATTTCATCAGCTAAATCATATGCAACACCTCCTGCTGAATATCCTAATGCTCCAGATAAAGCTGCTCTCATAGCGCCCTGAGCTGCAACACTTCCTCCCATACCCATGGCGGTAGCACCTACTTGTTTTATCCCAGTGACTGTTTTATTTAACAATGGATTTTTAAATGTAGATTTAATTTTATTTAAAGCTGCTATAGATTTTTTTGGATTTAAAATAGCAGCTCCTAATCTTTTTCTATCTAAAAATAAAGATGCAGTAAGGAAACCAATGTCAGTGTACATTTGTACTTTATCTCTGTTGACTTTATCAGATGTCATTTCAGAGATAGGATCTGCCATTATGCTTTTTTCTTTAGCAACAACTTTTGCAGCTTCGTTCTGTTTATTTTCCATAACGCCTAAAGGCGGTACATCAATTACACCTTTTTTTTGTAAAGTTTCAATAAATACTTTTTGCTGCGGATTTAAATTACGAAGATCTATTCTGTTAGATTGAAGTAATGATTCTAGTTCTTTAATATCCATTATTCTTCTCCTACAATTTTTATGTCACCAAAAAGGGCATCAGAAATTTGATCTAAATCACCAGCATTGTTTTCAATTATTTGAGATAAATTTTTCTCAAAACCTTTTAACTGGTTCATATTTTTTTGTTTAGATAAATCCATAATTTTATCATATCCAAAAATTTGATCAGGCATGATACCTATTGTTGATGCAACACCTAAATCTTTCCTTATTGATTCTTCTAATTCTTTTTTGATTACAAGATATTGAGATATAACTTTTGTTGGTGATTTAAAAAAACCAAACTGGGTAGTTAATTTTTCAGCTCTTTCGATATCTCTTACAGCAAGTCTGTCTTTGTCTTTTAAAATATTTGCAAGAGCATAAGATGTTAAAAGTTCAATAGCTCTCAAAGAAGCTTGTTGTCTTAGTGTATCAGTTTCAGCAGATGAAACATCTCCTAGTTCTTTTTTTATTTTATCAAAATAACCTTTTCCTGCTTCTAATTCTGCCTTTGCTTCATCCTCATCAATTTCTCCGGCTTCTAATCTTTTATTTATATCTGTATTGTACTGTTCTTTTTGGTCTCTGTATTGTGAATTTAATTTTTCGAATGAAGTTTCTCCAAAATATTGTTTAAAAATATCTTTACCAGCTAATAAAAATTCTGTTGCTGTTCCTTTAGAACCAATCAAATCTGGGTCATTCATTGTTAATTCTAAAGCATTATTTATTCCTCTTAAAGCATTAGCTTTAATTGCAATTCCTTTATTTACTCTTTCAATATCGTCTGCTTCAGGAGCACTCATTATTGTGTATTGTTGATTTGATACTTCTATATAACCACCAGGTACCTTTATTTGTACGTTACCTTGTTCTGAAGTTCTTCCTCTAAAAGTTTTCATTTCACCATCAAAATTTAATCTTATTAATTTATCATCTGATGAAAACTTAAGATTTTTATCTTTTTTTAAATTTCCAAGCATTGCTTTTTTTAATTCGTTTTCATCTTTTCTTCTTTCATCTTCTAGAGCTAATGCCATAGGTATTACGTTTTGACCTGATTTACCCAACACATCTAAAAAACCTTTAAAACCTGGTTGATCAGTTCTACCAGTTAATAAATTAGAAGCTAATTGTAACAACAATAATTTGTTTGATCTTTTGTCGTCTCCCATGATATCGTCAACTGCATTGTCTAACTGTAAAGAAAGAGCACTTTTCTTCGGATTATCTGAAAAAAAGTTATCCATATTTTCAAAATAAATTTGTTTAGCTTTTAAATTTTGATCATCTCTATTTTTTTGTTCAGCAACAATAGTTTCACTACTAATATCTTCTATAATCTCATCATCATCAATATCTGGACCCTCCGGTTTGATGTCTAAACTTTCTAATTGATCTTTTTCTTCTACTTGATTTATGACCTCAGGTACTGCGTCTGGTTTTATTTCAATGCCACTATCTTGTTCAGATTTATTTATTTGTTCTATAATTTCAGAACCAGACTTTCCTGGAAAGTCTTTTTCTAATTGTGAGATTTGTCTCGTAGGTGCATCTTGACTTATGTTTACATCATCAAAATAACCAAACCCACCTTGAGCTCTAGCTTTTTCTTTCATTGCTTCATATTCTTCAGGTGTGTTTGTTGCTCTAGCTAATGCATCAAACCCTTGACCTATTGCTATACCACCTAATACAGGTGCTAATCTTCCTCCCATTAAAAATGCTCCTGTACGACCCATTGCATTTAAAGGTGTTCTCATTGCGCCCGGTAATCCAGCATACCTTTGTTGTAAACCTTTTACAGAAAACAAAGGTTCTCTATTATAAACTGCAGGTACATTTGGTGATGATGGAGGCATTGGTAATCTTGTTATACCACCGTTATCAAAACTTGTTGGTTTTTTGAGTTTATTAATCACAGGTTACCTCCCTGAGAACGCTGCGTACGCTCCTAAACCT